>Ga0181553_10000822_pt1 | contig 27381 bp, 23 predicted proteins | sample 011ome_17_FD_133753 | JGI IMG/M metagenome (GOLD analysis project Ga0181553, IMG submission 133753) | Coastal salt marsh microbial communities from the Groves Creek Marsh, Skidaway Island, Georgia - 011502XT metaG (megahit assembly) | ecosystem: Environmental > Aquatic > Marine > Intertidal...
CGACGACGACGACGACGACGACGACGCGCCAGATGCGGCCCTTCGGACCACAACCCTCCCCTCGAGGAGGGGACTCGGTGACCAATCATAACCCCGCGTGAATATCCCTAGTCGTGATTCGTCAACAACCCCCCCACCCGGTCCCGGTCCCGGTCCCGGTCCCGGGTTTAAACGCCACGCGCGACAGCTGTCGGGACGCGTGCACGTATACGTATACATTGCGCGAGAAAACGCCAAGACGACCGCGATGTCGAGACGACACGCGCGGGATCGCGACGGACGACGTCCACGTCGTACTAATACTACGACGACGGACGGTGTGCGACGACGACGACGGTGTGCGACGACGGGTGATCGATGCGTGATGGGTGCATGCGTGGGTGTGGACGTGCCTGGTGTCGTGGTCGTCGGTCGTCGTCGTCGTCAGTCGCGCACACGCCGAGGCGGTCGTGGGTGAACGCGACGCATTCGTGTGCGGTGAAGGTTGTGATAGACGACGACGACGAGGAGGAGGAGGAGGACGAACGAAAGCGCGCGTGCGGCGTCGCGCGCGGTGAAGGCGCGCGTTCGATCGATTCAATCGCGGTTTGAGTTTTTGAGTTTGATTTTGAGTTGATTGGCGCGCGCGCGGTGCGTGGTGTGCTTTGACGAGGCGGACGGGAGACGATATGGATTCAAATCTGACGTCGCCGAATGCACCGCGACGGCTCGTTGTGCGCCTGGATTTATCCGCCGATGACGTGCCGTGCGTGAATTATAAAAAGTTGCTCAAGGAGCAGGGCGGGGGCGCGAGCGCGCGAAGCGAAAAGGATTCCGCGAAGAGCAGCGCTGAGAAACGCGCGAGAGATGCGATTGAGGCGAGAAAAACCTCTGGTGGTGGTCCGGCGGCGTTGTTGGAACCGACGAATACGGGTGGGCACATGGCGGCGGTGATTCGACGCATCGAGGCGTTGTACCAGGGCGGCCGAGGCGAGGCGTCGAGCGACGACGAAGACGAGAGCGGGGAAAGCGGGGAGAGCGGGGACGAGGAGGAGGAGGAGGAGGATGGTGATGGTGACGAGGAGGGTGATGGTGAAAGTGGTGATGACGACGATTCGGGGTCGGAGATGGAAGATCCTGATGATAAGCCGACGATGACGCCGAACGGGACGCGCGTGGTTGAGCCGACGGCGCCACCCGCGGGCAAGACGGACAAACCAGCAAAGAAGAAAAAGGCAAAGAAGAAGGCGGATAGAGACTGGTACGACGTGGATGACGACTTTATCGATGACGATGAGCTCGATGAGTACTTTGAAGACGATGGGTTGAAAACCAAGCACAGTGGATTCTTCATCAACAAGGGCGAGTTGCAAAAGGTTGACGAGGAGGGTCGCACACCCGTGAAGGCGGCGGCGGTCGTCGAAGACGAAGAGGATGAAAAACCAAAGAAGAAGGATAGAAAGAAGCGAACTGCGCAGCTCGAATGGACGCAAGAAAGCAAGCAACTGTTAACCAAGGCGGTCCAAACGTACGGATTGCGTTGGCAGATGATTTGCGACTCTGGGGAGTTTGACGAATTGAAGCCGTACACGGCGGCGCGCATGGCGCGTCAGTGGAAGATGACGCAGGAAGATTTACTCAAGCGCGGTATTGAGGTTATTATCCCGAATGCACCACCACCGAGTAAGGTGACGTCCGTAGCCACGCTCACGTCTACGGCGACGACGTCAAACAAAGAGAATGATGATCGAGACGCGGGGTTGAGCACACCAGCCAAGCGCAGCGCTCAGGGAGACGTCGAAGCCGCGTCGACGGGTAAAAAACAAAAGACGAACGGCTTTGACGAGAACGATCCGCGGCATCCGAATGCCAAAAGACGCGTGGTTGAAAGTCTGGATGCGGAGATGAAGAAACTCAAAGATAAAGTTGACGAAGATTGTGCCGCAATGCGCCAAGCGGTGAAGAGCAAAGCGACGACGTCGACGCCACCCGCCGTCTTCAAGTGGGAATGGACCGCCGACACTACCGAGCTGTTTTACAGAATCTTAGCTCGCTTGTTCTTTGCTTTTCCGAAGACTGAAGCAAGTAGGGTGTGGAGCAAGCTTCAATTGTGCTTTCCGGACGATTTCGACGTCACGTTGGACGCGCTGAGAAAAAAGTACGTCTCTGTGCAAAAGAAGAAAACGGCGGATGAGAAGAGCGCAATCCTCGGCTTGACGACTTCAATCAGCGTTGCGACGACACCCACGTAAAAAATATCGCAGACACGCGTGCGCGTGTCAGTAAAGTGCACAGAGTTGGATCATATGAATTAACTAATTGTAATACAAAAAAACAACCTTTGTCTCACTTTTACGACTGCGCTGAAACGTTTTGAAACTCGACGAGAGCGTCTCTCGTACGCGCGCGCGTGTCATCATACATCTGCGACAGACGATTCAAAAGCGTCTGCGTCGCTCCAACGCTGGATATCGTACGTTCTAAATCACGCACACGCGATTCGTCCATGCGATCTAGCGTCGTCTGCATGTTATCTTGAATCTTTTCATGCACGCTGCGCATGCCAACATCCGCCCAATCGAGCGTTTCGCACGCAACGCGCAACGCTTCTACGAGCTCATTCTTTTCTGCCTCCACCGTCTCCCGCCGCTCCCGCTCGCGTCGCGCCATCGATTCATACTTGCCTAATTCACGCGTTCGCTCGGCATCGATCGCTTTCGCATCTCGATTCGATTCCAGCAACGCCACGCGCGTCGCTCTCGCTTCGTCCCGCTCCGCCTCTCTCAAATGTTTCACACGTTCCAACTCCCTCGCCGTCTTCAACGCGCTCGTGCGATATCGCTCAATCTCTCGACATAATTTCGCACGCTCAGCAATCCACGCGCGTTCGGTTTCCCTATCCATCGTCGTCAGCACGCATCCATCGCCCGTCAGTCCATCGCAGCTCGCACACGCGCATGGTCTCTCGCGCCGTCACATCAATCGCGTACCGTGCCACGCCCGCCGCGCAGTTCGACGAACACTGAAAATAAAACGACGACGGCGAATGCGTCGTCGTCTCGCGCGCGGGCGCTTTCGCCGCGGATTCACCGCGCGCGCGACGCATTCGTCGTCGTGTGTGGCATGAAATGAAGCGACACTTGACAAAGTTGCTTTTTCGTTGACTGCGTTGACCGTCACACCCGCGCCCGAACTCGATGGCTGACGACGACGACGACGACGACGAACGACGAACGGTGACGGAGGATGCCAGCGCGCCGCCTTCGACGCCGCGACGCGACTTTTACGTGTGCGTGCACAACGTCGCCAAGAAACACAACGTCGGCAACGTGGCGCGCAGCGCCACCGCGTTCGGCGCCAAGAGCGTCGTGTTGATTGGCTCGAGGCAGTTTAACACGTTCGGCGCGCAAGGGAGCGATAATCACGTGGAGTTTGAACATTTTGAAACCTTGCAGGAGTGTCGACGGGTGATGATGGACGAGCGCGGGTGCACGCAAATCCTTGGGGTTGAAATCGTGGAGGGCGCGCTCGCGGTGCACGCGCATCCGTTTACGGGGAACACGGCGTTTATTCTAGGCAACGAGGTGCGTTGATGCGAATCATATGTCGATGTGTGTTTTATTTATTGTGTGCGCGTGCTGACGTCGATTTTGCGTGTGTTTACACAGGGACATGGTTTGACGGAGCAACAAAAGGCGATTTGCGACGGCTACGTGTACATTCCGCAATACGGTTCCGGGACGGCGTCTTTAAACGTCTCCGTAGCGGCATCGATCGTGATGCACCATTTCGCGCTCTGGGCACGGTATGAGGAACGCGCGCGCGAGGGTGAGAAATTTATTGTCGCCGAACGACGACAGAGAACGTCTAAACGAGGTGTCATAGGCGAACATCCAGACGCCGTACGCGCGAGACGCGCGGCGGCGCGGCTCGCGGCACAAAATGATGATAGAAACGACAATGACGACGATGACGCCGGCGCTTGGAAGAACATAGAGAGTGTTATTTTTTGATGCACGAGTCGCGTCACCATCGTCGTCGTCTCGTGCATCTAGGTGCGCGTTTAAACGTCAGACGTATAGAAATTTTAATAGAGTGCACCAAACAAACAGTCGCTTGTCCTCACACAGTGACGCCGCCGAAATCGCATGCGCTCGGTCGCGGTCAAGTGGTCTGGGGGCACTCCATCGACGTTTACCATCAACGTAGACGACGATGCGACGATTGCGCACCTCAAATGTGCCATCGAAGCCGTGACTTCGGTGCGAACGACGAGAATAAAGCTCTTAAACGTGCGCGTCGACGCGAAAACGCCCGCGAGCGATGAAGTGGCGTTGGCATCGATTGGTAAATTTCCCAAGGTTGTGATGATGATGGGCATGGTTGAAAGTGCGGTGGAGGCGCATGCGAACGCGGTGAAGGTTGCAGAGTTGGTTGGTGAGGATGTTGAGGATGATTTCGACATTAGTCTAGCGGCGGAGACGACGAATGCGGCGACGAATGAATTGTTTTTAGCCAAGATTGATGGACGAGTGAGAAATAAACAAATGAAAATGTTGAATCTCTCGCGGCCTGGGGCGAGGGCTTTGGTGTTGGATATAGATTACACGTTGTTTGACCATAGAACGACGGCGGAGACGCCGCTCGAGCTGCAAAGGCCGTACTTGCACGAATTTTTAACGCGCGCATACGCCGACAAATACGACATTTTCATTTGGAGCGCAACAAATTTGAGCTGGATTGAGCTTAAAATGACGCAGCTTGGAGTTTTGACGCACACAGATTATAAAATCGTGGGCCTGATTGACTCGCAAGCGATGATTACGGTAGAGACAGCCAAGTACGGCGTTTTCAATTGTAAGCCCCTCGGATATTTGTGGGGACAAAAGTGGCCAGCTGGCGTCGAATACGGACCGCACAACACTATCATGTTCGACGATTTGGGACGGAACTTTCTGATGAATCCGCAATCTGGGCTTAAAATCCGTCCGTTTCGCAACGCGCACACGTCCCGAGCAACGGATCGAGAGCTCGTGCACCTATCGAGATATCTAAGCGCCATCGCAAAGCTTGACGACTTTACATCCCTCAACCATAACAAATGGGAAAAGTTCTTGCGCGAGCAACGCGAAAGTGACGAGCAAGACAAATAGATTCTAGAAAATACTGTACAGTTGTAAAATACAAACGCATATGCTTTATCCACACTTTCGCACACGCAACTGGTGATGTCGCACGCGATAACGCTCGCACACCGCACTGTGCCGGCGCCGGCATTGAAACTCGATCATGGCTCGCGACGCCACGGTGCGATGCGCCCATTAAAGGCGACTTCGTCTTCACCGTCTTCAGGTGCGGGAGCACAGCAATCTTCTTCTTCTTCTTCACCCGCGGCAGTGTCTTCGCCCGAGGCCGTGGGCGTGAAACAGCGCGTACTCATTACTGGTAGCACGCGCGGTTTGGGCTTGGCGCTCGCGCGCGAATTCCTCGCACGCGGTGACGACGTGTTCATCACTTCTCGGGACGCCGACCGCGTCGCCTCCGTCGTCGCCGAGCTTTCTCGCGACGCCGACGGCCGCGTCGCGGGTATCGCCGCCGACGTTCGCGACGCAGTAAGCATAGAACGTATGGCTACCGCCGCGGTGGATGCATTTGGTGGGGTAGATTTATGGATAAACAACGCCGCATCCAACGGGTACGCGTACGAAAATTTAGCCGACGCGGATCCATCGACGTTGGAAGAAATCATCATGACGAACTCGCTCGGATCGCTGCTGTGCACGCGACAAGCGATCAGGACGATGAAGGTGTACCCTGGGCGCGGACATGTGTTTAATCTCGAAGGCGCTGGATCGGATGGGTCGGCGACGCGCAAATATGCGGCGTACGGGCACTCCAAGGCGGGCATGGCGCAGCTCGCAAAGACAATGGCGAGCGAGAATAAGGATTCTGGCACGCTCGTGGGCGTGCACACGATTTCACCCGGTATGGTATTTACTGAACTCATCTCTAGCGGGCGATACGCGTTCGGGAGTCAAGGGAGAATGTTTGTGAACGCGCTGGCCGAACCCGCGGAAGTCGCCGCCGGAATCGTCGTAGACCGCGTCAAGGCGGCGACAGCGGATCCGAACGCCGTGACAAAGACGTTGGCGATAAAATTGTTAACACCAGACGTGGCAGTGAAGAAGTTATTCAGAAGATTCGTTTTGCAAGAGAACAAGGATCGATATTACCCCGAAAACGATGACAAAGACAGTAAGTAAAAGTGTACGGACGGTAGAAGTGTAGTAAACGATGTGTAAATTCAGCGACGACGATCGATGACGAGACAATCATCATCGCGAACATTAGAGTTAGAGTCCCAGTGCTTGCTTATCTTCGAGCGAAATCCGCATGTACACGCGATCTCGACACTTAAATTCCTTCACCACGACGTGCTCGCCGCGCACCATCGCGTCCCGCGTCGCCAAATCGTGCCACTTTTCAAACGACACGACCGCAAAGAAACACCGCACGCGTCTCGACACTCCGACATACGCACGGTCTACAACCCCATACGCGCTCATGATACTGCGAAGCCACGCGCTGGCTTCGACAGAGATGGATTGAATGACGCGAAATTCTGCATTCGTTGGTGCGTCGCTCAGGCGTAACACGTCCTCGTCGACGTTTAACTTCCGCGTCACAGCTTGCATGAACTCGAACGGGAGCATTTTCAAGTTAACCTTGGGATTCGTCACGATACAGCGCGTCGTTGACGTCATTGTCGTCGACGTCATCAACGGCGTCGTCGAAGGCGTCATTGGTGCGGCGGCGGCGCTCGCAAATTTGAGAATTTTCGCCGGCGTGTTCGCCACAGCGGCATACGCCGGTTTGGTGACGTCTTCGACTGCTTTCGGCGACGTGATGCGTTCGATAACGGACACAGGCGATGCATCTGGAAAAGGTACCACATCGATGCAGGTTGTCGGCATCATATCATCGGCAGTCGCGCGGCGTTCGCATCGTCGGCGGCGGTGAACATTCGCGGCGCTTCGTAACCACTCGGCGGTAATGGGACCGATGACACGCGCTGTGAGCGCGGCTTCGCGCGTGGATATGATTCCAACTGCGCGATACATGCGACCACCTCGGCGCGATTTTACGATATCTACCACGATCGCGCCGCAAATCAACGTAGTATCGTCGTCGTCGTCATTGACGTCGTCGGCGTCGTAATCACGTTCGAGCTCAAGAGGGAGCAACATTTGCACCGTCCCCGGCGCGCGTTGTCCCTCGAGTCTCGCATATCTCAACACTGGCACGTAATAGCCATATAGGACCAACCTTGCAGCACGCGGCACCGCCGCACTCGCCGCGCGTTGCCTCGCGGCTGGATCGCTTGCGAGCTCTTGCGGGAAAACATCCGCTCGGGCATCCACCGACGGCCAAAATCGCGCGTCGATTTCTAGCACGACTTCCTCAAAGTCGCGGTCATTTGCGAGCCAGAGATAATCATGCGGGTCATCCACGAACGTCGCGCGCGGAGGAATATGCAAGATGGGTTCGATTTGATTCCACGCTTGCGACGGGTCGCGCAGCGCGATGTCGTCCACGAAACCACACAATTCCCACGTCGGTCGTTCGACGACGCCTGCATTGGTTTTGGCGGTCGTCGTACTCGCAGCAGTATTCATCATTCTCTCGCTCGAATTACCACCGTCACGTTCGGCAAACTCGCGAAAGAACACGGCAAAGATTGGAAATTCATCATTGCTGAGCAAATTGGTGTGAAACGTCGCCCACGCGGCTTCGCCCGTCGACGTAAAACATTGCACCAATTTACCCTGTTCCACGCTTCGTAAGAATTGCGCGTTTAAAAACGCACGCATGGCACCAGGTGTAGTAACCCACGCATTCGCACCGCATTCACGCATCACGCGAGCCTCAAGTTCACGAATCGTCGTCGCGCGCGCGGCGTTGACATCAAAGCGTCGTCTTTGTTTCGAGCCGCGCGCGCCGTCGTCGTCATCCTCAGGTACGTTTGCCCATTGATCGAGCGAGCACACGCGCGCGCCGAAACCACAAACATGCACACCATCCGCATTCGTCTCGGCGCTATACGACCCGCTCGCGCCCGCTGCGGCGCCGCCTTTACGCGCCGGGCGCGTCCACCCAGATTCCATCGCGCCCGCGTCGTCCCGCCGCTTGGTCATATCCGAGCCCGCATCCGCGAACGCGGCGTCATCAGACGACGTCTCAATGCCGCAATCATCCGCGTGAACATCGTCACCCTCGTCGTCGTCCTCCTCGTCCTCGTCCTCGTCCTCGTCGCGCGGACGCACCGCCGACCGTCGCACCGCCACCGTCACCTGCCGACCGCCACACCCAGCACCCCCACGCCCCAACGCGCCCCGCATCGACGCGCACGCCACCGCGGACGACACCGCGCGCGTCTGCGCATTCGCATTCGTCGTCATCTTTCCCCGTTCGTGTCGTGCGCCGCGCATCATCGCGCGCGTGCGTGTGCGGTGCGCGCGGGAATCACATCACATCAATCCATGTGTCGTCTCGTATCCCGCGTTGACTTTTTTGACGATGATGTTGACTGTCCGGCGGACCCGGCGTGGTCGTGCGGTCGGTGCGACCGCTCGATCGCTCGATCGACGACGACGACGACGACGACGACGATGGGAGGTAACAACGACCGCGTCCGGTGGGTCTCGCCCACGCGCGCTCGGTCAGTCGGCGTCGTCGTGTGTTTCTGTGTCTTCGTCAAGCAAAGCGCTCCAGTTGTGTTCGCCAATCATGATCAGGACGATCGAGGGAGGAAGTCGTCCAACCGACCAAAACCACACGCACACAAACAAAAAACACCACGCGCCACGCGCCACGCGCCACGCGGCTCGCGGCTCGCGCGGCAGCCTGGGTGGCTGGGTGCCACGCGCAGTCGTCGTGCGTCACTTCACCGATCGAGACATCGGATGGAGGCCGTGGACGTGAACGACCACGATGCGCGCTACGAGCCCGTGAACGATTCCTTGCTCGGCACTGGGTCGTACGGCTACACCAAGCTCATGCGGGAAAAAGCCACGGGGAAGATGTACGCGTTAAAGTATATCGAACGCGGGGAAAAGATCACCGAACACGTGCGACGGGAGATTACAAATCACAGGAATTTGTCGCATCCGAATATAGTAAAGTTTAAGGAGGTTTTAGTGACGCCCACGCACTTGGCGGTGGCGATGGAGGCGATCGGGGGTGGGGAGTTGTTTGGGTACGTGCAACAACAAGGTCACTTTAACGAAGGGCAAGCGCGATACTTTTTCCAACACTTGATCTCGGGGGTGGAGTATTTGCATAACATGCGGATATCACATCGAGATTTAAAGTTGGAGAACACCTTGGTGGACTTGACGACGACGCCAGTGTTGAAGATTTGTGATTTTGGGTTCTCAAAGGGTGGATTTGATAGCCAGCCAAAGACGCAAATCGGAACGCCGGCGTACATTTCGCCCGAAGTCTATCGAGGTTCGCAGCCTTACGACGGCGCTGCGTCGGATGTTTGGGCGTGCGGGGTTCTGTTATATGTCATGTTAGTTGGAAGGTACCCGTTCTCGGACCCGCAAGACCCAAACAACTCGCACAAAATGATGCAACGCGTTTTGTCGGCGACGTTTGAGCTGCCGTCGCGCATGACGGATGAGTGCAAGGATTTACTTCGAAAGATCTTCAACCCAGACCCGAAGGCGCGATTGACTGTGTCGGGTATTTATAGCCATCCTTGGTTCTTGCATGATTTGTCGCCGAGCGTACCGCTCGGCTCGACGCAACCAGGGCCAAACGCGAGCAACGCGGAAGGGTTGCAATGTTTAGAAGAAATCAACGCCATCATAGATGTCGCTCGCGAGCCACCGGCGCGCACGTCGAGTCCATGGGGGTATGATGAAATTGATGGTGAGGGTATTGACGACGGTTTAGATGGATTGGATGACGACTATTGAGTGAAATGTTGAAATAAAAAAATGCACGTGTATAGACTAAAATATTAAATGAATGCACGCTACTACTACGCACGAGACGAGAATGCATCTAGAATCTGTTGTCCGGGCGAGTGGCCAACCAACGCTTCACGCCTGCGTTGTTACCAATTCTATCGACGATGGCGTTAATCTTTGCGCAATCGGCGTACGCCGCTTGCGCCTTTTCGCCGTCATCGAACGATTGCGTCAAAGTTACGTAAAGCACAACGTCTGCTAAGGAAATCTTTTTGCCGACCGCGTATCCACCTTCACCAGTGACGATTTCAAGCTTTGCCATCCACGTCTTCATGGTATCATTGTACCAAGTCGCCTTGGCCGCTTCAATTTCAGGCGTCGACGGCGCGAATGGGTTACCGCGAACCTTGCCATACGCGGTAGACATGTCCTTGATATGCTCGCAGTACGCATCAATCTTCGCTTTTTCGATCGATCCTTTACCCATCATGCCCAAATCTTCCGCAATATAACGTGCGATGGCGGGGGATTGCCCGAGACGCTCGCCCTTGACCTCCAGAATTGGCAAACGCTTCAAGTTGGCATCAAACATGCCCTCGTCCTTATCGATTGCATGTTGCTCCTCCACCTGCGGTTTGCCGCCGTCCATGGAAAACGTGTAGCGACGATCATTGTAGTCCACCTCAGCCACGGCGAAGATTGTTCGAATCACTTCCGCCGCGCCTCGAGCATCAAAGTAACGCAACGTGGGCTTGTTCCGGCGCAACACGCTCCCGCTCTTCGCCTTCACGTGCGCCTTGATGATTGCCGCAGACGCCACGAAACCCGCACCGAATGCTTGAACAGGCGTAAGAGAAAGTGACATCTTCGGCGGCGGCGGCGGAGGCGGAGGGGGCTTACGCGCGGCGATGCTGAACACCTCTTGCACGCGCGAGTGCGATGGCTGGGGCGCCAAGGATGACGCTGCTTCCTTGGCGACGACGCGCGCGCCGCGCGCACGGCGGCACGACGTCGGACAGCGAATCGGCGTTTTCAGTGCAGACGGAGTCGCGGCAAACATAGATGCGGTGACGACGACGTGTATGCGGGGGTGAAAAAGTGGCGGTGGTGAAGTGTTTGACGCGGTTGATGACGACACCTTGATTCGGCTTCACCACAAAGTTTTACTTTTGCTAAACTTAATTTTACAACATGCGTGCGCTAGCGCACGGAATAACAACGCGTAGTGGCTAGAAAGATTTCATTTTGACGATTCGACCGCGGGCGAAGAATGGCGTGAGCGTGTGCGCACGTAAGAAGGTGACGACGAGCCAAATGTTGGCGGCGAAAAACGCCAACGACGCGAACCAGAGAGATCTGAAAACCTCAGCTCCTTGGAATTCCAAGGCGTACGCCCATGCAAGCCAATGGAGTTGAGCGATGAGCCAGAATACTAGTGAAAAGACTAAGGAACCGCGCTTGTTGCTTTGCATCAGAAATGGCAAGACAAGCGGCAGGAGCGTAAACCACCAGACAAAATATTGCGCCGTGCACACTTTATTGAACGCCACAAACGCCAACGTTTGAATGAATAAAGCAAATGGCAAGTCTTGTGCGTACGTGACGCCTAAGAATGACACGACCAAAAGCATGGGTAACATACTCGCCGCCACGCGATGCACCGTTTCGATTGCGGAGCCCGCGGCAAACGCGTCGCGATGCGCGTCCAAATAAATTCCATAAAACCAGTGCGAGAAATTATGTCTGTGATCAGCGCGCTTCAAGTGATACAGCAGCGCTTCATTTATGAACTCCATGCCGTATAGTGCGTAAGAAATCCAATTCAACGACACGAATGTCAGTGCGGATACCACGCCAAATTTCGCATTTTCAACTGTCACCCACGACAACGCCAACGCCTTTGTCATCTTCAAATCGCCGCGAAAGAGCTTACGATTTCGCGGGTAATCGCCATTCAAGAAACATACAAATGCTATGGCGTGTATGATAGGATACAGCCTAAAATGCACCACTGTTCCATACGCCAACGCCGCTGCTGCCGTACGCCCGTTGCTTAAGGCAGTCACCGTAGCCAACATCAACGCTCCTGTGATCGCCTCACAGCTACCTCTCGTGCTAATGGTGCACGTAAACGGATTGAATAACCACGCCCACGCCGCGTATTTCGCCATTTTCTCACTAAAACCGCGCGCGATGCACAACTTGGCAATGAACGCTCCAACGAGAACATCCAGCGCGCTGAACACAACCTTTCCGAACGCCTCGTGCACGAACACATTCGGCGTGAGAGCGATCGCTAGCAGAGGGGTGTATCGGTACGTCGCGCGAGCGTAGGGCGAACGATGCTGCGTCACGTGACGCGCCGCGTCGGTGTACACAACGTAGTCAATGTCAGTGTACTTGACTGCAAAGTGCGTGTCTTGATACTTACCCCATACGATGAGCACGAGACGCAGAGTTAGCGCACACACAAATGTGCGCGTGAGTGTATGGGTTTGTTTCCGCGCCGTCGACGAGGCGCGACTGACGGAAGACATCAACGCAAGGAGGGCGCGGTGTGAGGCGTGGTGTCGGCGGTTAAAACTAGTTTGAGAAAATATATAACAAGTGTTGGGCGTGCTCAGGAAAAGCACGCGAAGACGGTCGAAAAGTGTTTTCCGTATTCCCTATGTTTTTGAAAACTAATAATAATACTTTCAGTTATCTTCTACCGACTTCGTCGATTAACTGTTTGAGCTTGAAATGAAGCTCTTCGCGCGCCGACGTTTCGCGAAGCGTTGTGTGCCCCGAGGGCGCTCGTTGCATTTGCTTTGGCTTGACGGCCGATGCGAGCTGCATACGAAGAGACTCGAGGGATTGAATCACCGATGGGGTATTATGTTGGAGTGTCCCTCGCTCCGTGTGTAGAACTTGACGCTCGCACGGTGGAGACGCGGTCGGTGAACTACTCGTTGAGCGGCTGATGAAATCAACCATGCGTCGCAAGCGCACCTCTGATTCCCGCGCGCTCGCCTCTGCAAATTCGCGACGAGCTTCAGCAACTTCAGCAGCTCGCTCTAACGATATCAATCGTTGCAATGCCAAGTCTTCTTGACGACTTGTGATTGGCGCATCGTCTTCAAACAGACGAATAGCGTGCACTGGACTCGGCGGCTCGCGAGGAGAAGTGCGCGCGCTGTCGTGCATTTGGAACATTGACTCGCCTCGCACGTGCCTAAAAGATGACGTCAATGGCGAATGCAGCGGATTTTTCATCCATGCCGATGGTGATGTGGCGCCAGCTCGTTGGTGCTCTGCGGTTTCCTTAGCTACTTGAAGCAAGGACACCGCTTCGGCAAGCGCCGCGTCCGAACACTCAATGTCCGCCACGTACTTAGCGTGTTCTTCTTGCAAACGCTTTATTTCCGACTTCAGATTGTCAATAGATTCACGCGCTTGTGCTTCGGAAGAATTGTGATCCGCGCGCGCTCGTTCAGCCGCTTCACTTTCCTCTTTCGCCTTGGCTCGCATCTGTTCAAGTTCATCTGCCAACGCTCCGTGATCCGCGTCGAGCTCTCGCAACACCGCCGCCTTCTCCTCCACCTTGAGTTGCAAGTCTTGCAGCTTTCCTTGAACCTTTTCTATGTAATCTTCATTTTCCTCGAGCACGTCAATCGCAACTGCAGTTTCAGATTTCACGTCATACAATCTTTGCTCCTCTTCTGCAATTTCTACGCGCAACGCATCCAACGCCGCCCTCAGTCTCGCCTCCTCCGCCGTGCACGCCTTGCGAACCGTCGCAGAATTTTTCGCTTGATATTCTAAATCTTCCGTCAACTCCAGCAGTTTACCCTCAACATGCGCCTGCTCGGACTCGAGAAACTCCAACTCTGTGCGCGTGCGCGTAAGCTTATCCACGACATCCGCCTCATCGCTCGACGTCGCCTCTCGGCTCGATTGCAACGCCGACGTCTCCCGACGCACCGCTTCGAGCGCGTCGCGTTCAACCTTCACCAACGCGCGAAGACTCTCGAGCTCATCCCTAAGCTTTGCCTTGTGAAATCCATAATTTACTTCTCCCTCGTGTTCTTCTTTTTCGTCGTCTTTTCGAATAGCAGGAGCGCTCGTAGTAGGACTCGACGGAGCACCCTCCTCCTCCTCCTCCTCCTCCCCAGCCGCGTCTTCGCGTTCGCGTCGACTGCGCATCAACGCCTTGACGAGCTCCTCCGCATCCGCACCCATACTCACCGCATCAACAACCACACCCTCCCCAGTCGGCGACGTAATCATCACTTCACCACCATCATCTTCCTCCGCCGTATACGCCGTCGCCCGTCCATCCACGACCACGTTCAGCGCCACGATCCCGCGACGATCGCCCACGACGCCACTCGCCTCGATCGTCGCCCCATCCATGACGATGACGATGACGACGACGACGACGCGCGCGCTCGCGAGTTCCACCGAGTGCGTGTCTCCTCACGACGGTGCCGTGCGAACTCGGCCAACGTCAGTCACTGCGCGCGCGATCGACCGACACGTCAATGGATGGATGGATGAAGTGGATGGATGGATGGATGGATGGATGTCGCGCGCGCGAAAGTGGCGCCAAAACGCACGTGGGCGATGGGTGCGTGTGCGATGTGGGGCGCTGGGTGTCCGCGCGCGAGACGACGACGACGACGACGACGACGTGTGCGACGACGTGCGTGTGACGCGTATGTGTGCGTATGCTCCGCGGTCTGCCGTCACTCGTCACACACGTCGTCGTCGTCGTCGTCGTCGTCGTCCGTCGTCGTCCGTCGTCCGTCGTCATCATCATCCGCGCACCCATCACCCGTCCGTCGTCGCTCGTCCGTCCGATGATGATCCCCGTCGTCGCCCATCATATCATCACGGGAGCAATGCGTTACTGTCCTTTGTGTGTATACGCATACAGTACTGTACTGCCCCGTGCGTGCGTGCTACTGGTCGTTCGTGCGTTACTTTATTATTTTGTGTGTTAGAGTTTACATTGGTGGCGTGGTCGTGCCCAGCGCCTCGGGGCGCCACGAGCGCGGATGCGATGGCGCAAGGGTGCGGGTCTCGTCTCGTCGCGCATTCGTCGCCGCGCCGTGTGAGCGACGAACGAGCGACGGACGACGGACGAGATGTCGGCGATCATGGTACGTGCACGTGCGCGAAGGAGGAGGACGACGACGAGGACGAGGACGACGACGAGGACGAGGACGAGGACGACACACGCACGCGCGCTGGATAGTGTTGGCGTTGCGTGTGGTGGGTGATTAATCGCGTCATAGGCGGTGTGTGCTGCGTCGATCGAGATGACTGACGAGTGGTACGCACGCGGATGATCCTTGTGCGTGTATGCTTAGGTGACGAATGTGGCGTCGAGTGCGGAAGAGTCGCATTTGCGTGAGTTTTTCAGTACAGCGGGGGAGATTGCGCGCGTGCGCGTGAGCGCGCCCAAGGCAAACGCGACGCGTAAAGCCGTCATTGAATTCAACGCTAGCGAAGCCGTGAGTGCGGCGGTGTTGTTGAATGGATGCTTGTTATTGAATCATCCGCTGAATATTGTAGAATGTGCGTATCCGGTGGCGGAGGATGTGAACTTGGAGGACCGCGTCGAGTTGAATGCATTTGAAAGCAAGTTTGCGGGCTTCTTGGGCAAGACTTTATTGGCTGGTAAACAAGCAATTTCGGCGGTGAAAGAGTTTGATGAACGTAATCAGATCACGGCCAAGGCGAAGGAAAATTTGAAGGCGATGGATCAAAAGTTGCAAGTGTCCGCGAGCATTAAGAAGACGGATGAAAAGTTTGGCTTGTCTGAAGGCGTCAAGTCATTTAACGCCAAAGCATCGGCTCAAATGACCGAACTCGACAAGAGCTTGAAGATTACGGCCACGACAAGTGCGGTAGTTGGTATTGGCAAGGATGTAGGCAAGGGTGTCGTAAATAAAGCGATGGAAAACTCAGTCATTTCCAGCGCCACGAACACCGTCGTGAGCGGGTTGAACACCGCGACAGCCAAGGTGAAAGCCATCTCTGGTGAAGCCGTCGCGCCTTTAAAATCCGCACAAAACACCAATGATGAAATTTCCGTTGATGCGGAAACTTCCGCGGCTGAACCCACACCCGAGGCGGCGCCGACGGCTTAAAAATCCCCACCCCTCGTTGTACACAAGTAGACAAATTTGAAATTTGACGCAAAAGACACACACATACACATACACATACAGCAACTCTAGGCGACACACCTCCACACGCATGATGCTCTCCACGCGCACCGCGACTTTCGCTTCTCGGAGACAAAATACGCCATCTACGACATCTACGACGCGTGCGCGACGTCCAACGGTGTGCGCATCGTCGGCGTCAGATGGACAACCGAGTAAAACTTCGTCTCTTATCGCTGCGACCACCCTCGCGTGCGCGCTCGCAAGCGCCTCGCCTGCGGTCGCCAAGAACGTAGAAATCACAATCGACGCGAGCCAGGTCGTGCAAGAGTCATGCGGTCGAGCGGGTGGAGTGCCTGGATCAGGAACCTACAAGGCGAACTGCATACGTTTGAAGTTTACGGCTTACAACAAATCGAACGAGGTTGTGTACAACGCCGACGTTTTCGGACAAGTCAAGGACCAAGCGAACGACGATGTCTTGTCCAGCGGGCGCATTGGATCAATAAAAGAGTTACAACCCGGTGCAAACGAAACAAAGGTTGAGTTGACCGTCGGAGCGTCGCAGCCGTTGCCGCTCAAATTGAAAAATATGAAAGCGCGAGGAACCACCGAAATCAACTCTATGTCGGGGAATCCATACGACTATGAAGACGTGCTGGCATATTAATGCATGAATGCCTATTGTGTGCTCTATCATCCAGTTGATCGGTGATTACATGTGCTTGAACTGCCTCCGACACCCCACCCCAGCCGTTGCGAGCAGCCGCTGATTAGCTTCACTTTACGGCGTGGCGTTTGCTATGTACGCAGCGTGGGATAAGTTTGCGCGCGATTTGTCCGATTCCGATAGCGAAGAAGACATCGTGCGCATCAGGAGGGAAGAGCATAAGAGTATACGAAAGCGTTTTGTAGCAGAAGTACCAAAAGAAGAGCGCGAACGTTTCGGTTGCGGGGCACGCGCTATCGATGTGACGGATACGCTCGACGATTATTATTTCATTGATGGACACGATCGAGTAATCGTGCACGTGAGACTACCTACTTGTCTGCAAAATGCGAATATTGTTTTGGAATTACAATTTCGATCGCAGAGCTTTAATGCGGATATCATGCACGAGGAACGGCGGTATCGTTTTGCAATAACCGAAACGCCCATGGAGTTCATCGCCGACAAGAGTCATGGTGAGCTTGTAAACGATGAACTCGTGATAGAGCTTGTCAAATTTGGAAAAGTTCAATGGGAACGATTGCAATGCTAATTATATTCTATTTCTATTTCATACTAAAGTTTAAATATCACTCCTCTAATCGGCTCCATCGAACTATTGCTTGCTCCGCTGCCTCGCGCTTTGTGCGCTCCTTTCGAGCTGTGTTCTTCGCCTCTTCTAATTCCACGAGCAACGAATGTTCCTGGTTACTGCTCGATTGTACTGTGCGTGGACTTTGAAACGATGGTTGCGCATGATTGCTTGGAGTCGATGCAAAGCTTAAAGGTGAGCGCACATCAATATTTCCACGAGCGACATACGCTTCAGTCAAACCTCTGTCTCTTGCGACAGCGGCTGCGGCACTAGCGATGAGTTCAGCATTTGCTATAGCTTCTCGCAATGCTGTGGCTTCGCCCGAAGCTCGAGATGCAAGTTTTTCTGCGTTCGCTACCCGTTCTGCTTGCTCCTCCAATGCAGCTTGCAAATTACGAATCATACCCTCTGATTCCCCGCTCATGGGCGTTGCGGTTCCAAAAGGTTGTGAACGGATACTACCACCTGAGCCCATAGTCGCGCTTACCACAAGTTCACTTGCGCTGACGACCGATGATAGTCTTCGACACAGCTCTTCTGCGCGTTCACAACTATCCTGAAGGTTTCGATCCAAATTGCTCATGTGACTGCGATTCTCAAATGACCGTGGCGTTGCATCTCTCCCCCTGGAGGAGCTGCGATCAAGACTATCGAGGTGTTGACGCAGACTAATAACTTCCGCAATTTTACCATCAAGTTGCGTACGCAATTCTAGAACAAGCTTTTCCGCGGCATCCGCGCGCGCACGCGATTTCAACTCCTCTTTTGCGAGCTCTTGAACGAGCAACAATCCCAGCTCGCGTTCATTCGTCTGCTGAGGCTGGGACACCGATCCCGCCGCCATGGCAAGTATTTTGTCCTCCAGCTCGGCAATGCGCTTTGCTTGTCTAGCGGCGTCTGTCGCACTCTCCACCGATTTGGTGTCACGAAGCATACCTTCTAGGCGTGTGATTTCGGCACTCCTCGCCTTAAATACTTGCCTCTCAACTTCAAAGTCCTTACGCAATTTCGCCGATCTCATTCGCTCTTCATCAGCCTCCGCGCGTGCCTCTGTGACGGCTTTCTCTGCTCGTTTTAATCTATCTAAACGTTCCGCTGACTCTCCTCGTAAACCTCCATTAGACGTCTGCAACGCGCGAACCTTTTGTGTCAACCGTCCTATCTCAGCTTGAGCGAAATTCAAAGCCTTCTCACTCGTCTCAACGCGAGCAGATTGCCTTTCGTACGCCAGCAGTGCATCTTTGCGTTGACCTAGAGCGCGATCTCTTGTCATTTCAGCTCGATCACGTTCCCTTAATACAACCTCTAACTCCTCGGCAAACCGTTCCACCGCGGTCTTCGTCGGTGTCCCCCATGGTGGTGTGTTCTCGACGGATTCCTCGCCGTCCACGCGCGCAATCAACGCAATTGCCAATTTCAATGTACTATTCTTCGATAACTCGTGCGCATCCGCCAGAGCGGGCTCCGACAGAGCCGTGCGTAGCGCGGCGTCGACGGCAAAGAGCTCGGCCCAAGCATCTTCAACGGTCATCGTCGATGCTCGCGCGCTTGTGCGCTCGTGGACGTCGCCAACTGTTACCACATCGCTGAGGAGCGATGTGGACGGGTCATGGACCATAGTCAGGACGCAAGAGCGTCGTGTGAATCGCTCCGAGATTAGAAGTGCCGTCACAGAGGGCGCAAGTTTCTCGTTCGCACCCAAAGACGATCAACTAAATACACATCTGAAACTAAAACTGCTATGGCTAAGCGTGTGAGCTAATATTCTATGAATCTATTTATTTTTCGTCGTAACCAAGACACCTATAATCATCTTCGTAAAGCGTGTGGAATCGATCCACGTATGTACCTCGATCCGTCGAAGGCTCTGGAATTTGCACCGCTCGGCCAACACCGTCATAGACCACGCGTACTGGCTCGTATAAATCCCCCTTTTGCGGTGCACGTTTGCCCTCGATTGTATAGTTACGGAATGCTTTAATCTGCGCTTTGAGTTGGTTTTCACGTTCAACGATGTCGCACATGTGATCGATACGCTCAAGCGGCGCGCGTGCGCCATGCTTAGCACTCACGGAGAGTTGATCCAAAAGACGCGTCCAATCCTCGTTGAGCGATTCCACGCGCCCGATAAAATGTATCGGAATTCTCTTTCCGTGCCGAGTGACTCCACTCATGCGGAACACCGCAGATTGTAAGTGCTCATCTAACCAAGGATTGTTGAGAAAATTCCACTCATTCGTCGATCCGTCCTTCAACAGGCAAAATGTGTCATCACTCGCCGATTTTTCGCGCATTATCTCCAGCAAATCAATCGTTTGCTCGATCGTAGGTGGTCGTGTTGGTGTCTTCCCAGCCTCACAACCTTGGCACATTGAGCGGCAGAACGTTTGACGATATGCAGATGCGAAACGCTCTATCGGGTTGCGCACGAACGTGAAAAACGTATAGTTGGACAACACCTCATCTGGTAAAGATGCTGTCGTCGACCGACGCGTTTTTATCTTTCCATGCGGACCGACGTCGTAAACAGACTGATCTGCATACTTTGGATCGTTCCAACTCGCCCCGAATGCCTCTTCTAGTCTCTCTCTGATGCTCTCGCTCGCAGCTTTCGTGACGTCAACATACACTGCCCGCAAAGCATCGACCACAACTACGTCCGTCCCACGCGGGTTACAGCGAATATTTTCTTGCGCTGCTCGATCGAGCCGCCATTCACAGGACTTTGAATGCATGAACGTTCCCGCGCGCGCCGTTAAAGGTGAACGATCGCCCAACACTGCAGCGGAGCTGTGAACTGGCATAGGCGAGTTTGAATGCCCTGACACAGCCATTACTACTCCTATAACGACCGCGCATGAAACGAAAAGGCCAAAAGTTGGTCTGATTGGCATTTTTGTCGCGTCTCGCCGTCCCGCCGTCGTCGATTGATCGAGTAGTATCGTCGATTCGACGTCGCTCGTCAGTGTAACACCCTGATCGAGAAGTCTCATGTTGGCGAACGCCAGCGGCAACAATATCACGCGCGCGTTCAAACACGTGATCGAAGGTTTATCAGCGAGTCGTTGCCTTTCTTCACGCCGCTTTTAAAACCGCACTATCGTCGCACCGAGCGACGAGGTTCGTAATGGCGCCATCGTTGAGGCATGGTGTTTACTACTATTTGAGTGCGACGCGTTAACTTTGCAATATTACTGTTGCGGGAATTACATACGATCACTATAAGTATAATCAGACTCAAGGTACAAATCAATGCGCTCGATATCCAGGAGATTTGTCTTTCTTTGGAGGACCACGGACGATAGGGGTGGACCTGAGTGGAGGCGCGGTGGAGTCTTTCAACTTTCTCAGCTTTCCATCAAGCGGCCCTACTAGTTCTTCAATTTCGGTCAAAAAGAGCAATCTGTGACCGTACGATTGCATACCAAGAACATTTTGAAGAAGTTCGTGTTGCTCAGCTATTTTTAATTGACCAAGCTCTTGATGCATCTTCAACAGAACCTTGCCATAAATATCGTTATGTTCAAAGACGTGGACATATGCCTGTAAGCCAACAGCTGAGAGCCAACGATCCATGGCATCTGAATCTTTCGGTACAGAAACGCCATCGGTGGCGCTTCGCACAGGAGCTGCTAGTGCGGCTGCGGCTTCTTGAGGCGCATCAGGCGCATTTCCGCCGCTTGCCTTCTGCAAAAACTTTGGAGCCGCAGAGTCATTATGAATAGCTTCTACAGCGGTCACTAATCCAGGAATAGATTGCTGCATCATGTCCGTGTTGAACATGTTGTAATAAAGTTTGCTTCCAACGAGAATACCTAACCAGCCGTCAGGTTTGTAGCCCTTTTCAACCATTACTGGGATCAAGCACTTCTTCCTCGTGTACGCATACTCAGCTTCAGTGCGACACGCTTGGGACTCTTTATATCTGCGAGAAACACACATGACAATCGCATCAGATGATTCAATCGCAGCTGCCATAGCTTCGAGAGTCGATCCCATCATACGATCGACATCCATCCAAACGTTAAACCCGCGAGCGTTGAGCTCCTCCTTGAGTTGCATGACTTGCGCTTGGTGATGCCACTCATACGACAGCATAACTTGGGCCTTGGCATTCTCGATTGCTCCAAGCTTTTGCATGTCTTCTGCACTCAAGCCAAGTGCGGTGCTACCGCTTCCTTCGGCATCGTTGGTCTCTTCAGGCGGCGGTTGAATCATCCACAACGCGCCACGAGCCTTCATCTTTGTATTTTCACTTCCGAGACGTCTTGCCTCCTCAAGGGCCTCTATGAGTCCTGGCTCAGCAACGAGTTGTTCTTTCACTTCATCGTCAAAAGCTAAGTTCCATAAAGCTCCTGAGGCCCAAAATGAAGCACGATCCCATTGGTGTTGCTTCTCTCGAAGTACGCGAACAAGAAGGGTAATAACACCCGCCTTGGCAAGACGTGGCTTTGCAGACTCCATGGTCGCCATGTTTGCGATCCCTTGGGTGATTTTCCAAACGGTGCAATTCATGCCCATATAACGCTCGCCTTCTAATGCTCTTCCGAGGAGGTCTACAATTGACTCCATGACAGTTTCGTCGTCACCGAGCGTGTTGTCGTTGTCCTCCCGACCAACAAGGTTTGCGATTGTCATCGCCGCGTTCACGCGACCAAATCCTTCGCGCGCCAAAAATGATGCACAGATTTCAACTATTCCATTCGACGTCAACAGTTTGATTTGAGCACCATTGAGACTTAAATTTCTCACCAAGCACAAAGCGTGATCGCACGCCGTTAATCCTCGAACGTCACACCATGACACTTTGCACGCCTCGTCCGAACATTTACTTTGCAACATCAGCGCAATAGTTGGCACAAGACGCGACTTGGCCATCACGCGATGCAGGTCTTCATTGAATGCAACGAGCGTTGAACCCAAGAAAAGCGCTGCGTTTTGCACGTACTCGGGCGCACCTTCTGCCAAGGACTGTCGAAAATACGCAAACATGTTGTGCTGGCTGCCAACCTTCCAGCACGCTGAAGAGTTTCTGTAACACACCGCTTGAAGTGCCCAGAGCGCTTCAGCGCAGTCATTTTCGGCTAATATACACAAGGAGTCCACACAGTCCCCGAGCAACACTTTTGATTGTGCTGGCTGCAACTTGCCTTTGTTCTCAATTTTTTCCACGAGAGCCTGTCGGATCCATTCCGCGGCGGCGAGCACGTCTTTGCTTGGTACAACATCGCCATCTTCCACACCCTCCGCATATGCGCGCAGTACCGCCGAATGTTTTTCCAATATCGCGTCGAAACTCGCGCTGTCACCGACGACTGCCATGTCGAAAAGCACACCCGGCTCACGCACAACCTCGACCTCCACATGCTCCGCGGACACCGATCTCCGCGTCGTACACGCCCGTCTATTCGCACCATTCGACGGTGCCGTCTTCAACAACGAATGCCGCCCATACTCGCGCATTCGTGCATTCGCCACCACGCCTCGAGCGTTCATCATCGCCGACATCCTGCAGAGCGGATCCTGGAATATAATTCTCTTACAAGGATAAGCTCGCCCCGAGTCGACGACCGTGCGCGGGCGAGAGTACCACAGACGCGCGTGCGTGCGTCGGTGCCGTCGTCGTCGCGATTATCTCTTCCCGCGAAGTACTCGTGCGCGTTCGAGTTCGCGTCGCGTCGAGCGCTCGTCGGAAGTAAATTCACGGCGGCGCGCGCGGAACTGACGTGCTCGGTGTCGTCCTCACTTTCGCGCACGCGGTGGACATCGCGCGCGACGATGCGCGCTCGCGGGACCATGGCGAGGCGAACGCGACGAGTGTCGCACGAGCGTCGACGCGCAGCGTTCGTGGCGTGCGCGCTGATGAGCGTGATCGGCGTCGCCAACGGCGTGTGCGCGCTGGCACTCACGGGCGCGTCGGGTGTGCTTGGTAAACCTTTGACGACGACGAGGAAAGGCGCGAGGAAGTGCGCTGCGTTGCAGCCAAACGATGCGGTCATTGCGGTGTGCTTGCAGAATGATTTTATGGATGAGCGTGCGGCAGATGGGTCGTACGTGGCGACAGCCACACACAAGAGCTCGGCGTATGCGATACCAAAGGCTGCCGTGTCGAAAGATGGATTGACGTTGAAGAGAGGCACGTTGGCGGTAGGGAACGCAGAACAAGTGGTTGATGTCGCTAATCAATGGCTCGCGCGCGGTGCGGCAGCAAAGAGTCGATTGATGGTGACTTTGGATTGGCACCCGAAGGAGCATTGCAGCTTTTGTAGATTTGGCAAAGGCGGTAAACAAACACTCGACTGCGTGTGGGGATGCGGAGGCACTCAAGGTTTATGCGTGACTGGCGCAGGTGTTCCTCAAGAAGTCTTTGACTCGTCTAATCGATGCGTCGATGAAATTTCGTCGAATGATTATTTACAAAGTCGCTACTTCCAGTGGCCACCGCACTGCGTCGCGGGTACCTTTGGTGCAGAGCTCGATCCTTACTTAGAAGTGCCTCCACAGACAACTACACTCAAGACTTCGCTCGCTAGCGATAGAGATTCGTATAGCATGTACTCCGCCAAGGATGATAAAAGCGGATCATCGATGGAAGATATATTGAAGAATGAAAATATTGGGCGTGTGTTCGTCATGGGCATAGCGACTGATATGGTGGTGAAGAATACGTTGTGGGACATTTTATCTTCCAAAGCGTTTAACAACACTGGTTTACAGGCCGTCCTAGTTGCCGCAGGTGTACGAGGAGTATTTGATGAGCCTGGAGATTACTATTTATCGTCACCAGAAAGCGGAAGTGGTGTCATGAAAGCCGAAGCCATTGCGCGTGGTGCGAGAATCGTCGCAAGTACCAGTGTCGATGATGCGCTCGAAGAACTCTGTCAAGGCACGTGCGATTTCGATTCAGATTGCGATAAAGACATGGTTTGTGACGTTACCGCCAAGCCGTATGGAAGATGCCAGGCGAAACCAATCAGCTCTGGTTTAGCCACGGCGGCAACGCTTATTGCGATGCTCGGCTCTTTGATTGTGTTTCGTAAAGATATCATTGAATCCGTAAACAATCGCCACAAGTCAAAAGGTCCTCCGACCAGTTTTGTGGTATTAGTTGAAACTGATATCGAAGGTTCTAGTGAGCTTTGGGAGAAGATGGGCGAATTAGGAAAGGGGGACATCATGAAGAACGGCGTCATGAAACTACACGACGAAGTCTTGAGGAAAAGCATGAAAACTTATTTTGGATACGAGCTTCTCGTTCGTGGTGACGCATTTTTAGTGGCTTTTCACTCCGTGAGCGATGCTCTCTCTTGGGCGTTGCAAGTTCAGTTGGATCTCATGGAGGCTGCTTGGCCGGCAGAGTCGCACAACGTCACAGCTGGTACGCAGCAAGAGTTTGGTCGATACAATGGATTACGTGTTCGCATGGGTATTCACTGCGGAACCGTTGATAAATGCATCAAGCATCAAGGCAAAATTGTTTATGAAGGCGCAGTTATGAAACAAGTTACTAGTGTTGCGGATGCTGGCGTTGGCGGTGGCATTCTTCTCTCTCAAGCGACTTTGCCATTATCGGCAAACATAACGATTCCGTATGTGATGTTTGATCAAGGTTTGCACAAAATGAATGATTTCACGAAACCACAGCGTTTGAAAGAGATTTATCCTGAAGCTTTGCAGAGTAGATGTGAAGTATTTGCAAAGCTTGATACTCTAGAGCGGCTCACTCCATCTTTCCATTCCGCGCCAGAAGGCGACGTGACTATGATATACACACATGTTGTCGGCTTGGCAGATTTGCAGAAAGCTGTCGGTATCAAGGTCATGGAAGATGCTTTAGGCATGGTGTTTGAGACGCTACGTCAAGTTCTGATGCGTCCTCACTGCGCTGGTTACGACTGTCGAGGATACGAGCGAAACGGAGAGAACATGTATGTGTTTGGTGACTATAAAAGTTGCCTCCTCTTTGCTTTGGAATCGCAAGCTGAATTGCAAAAGTTAGAGTGGCCTTCTGAGTTGGCAGAGTACATGAAAGATTCGAATATTCGAGGGGTTCCTGTCCGTATGGGTATGCACAGCGGACCATTAAAGCGCATTCGTATTCCTAGTGAAGGTTTAGCCGACTACTATGGAGAAAGTGCGAACCGCGCTGCGCGTGTGATGTCAGTTGCGGTAGGTGGTCAAATCACGTGCGTGGAGTCAGAACTCAATAAAGTTCTCGCACACGAAAGTGATGGTCTACCAGATATCGTTATCGATCAGCTCGGAACATTTTCGTTGAAGGGGATCCCTGGTGTCACGTCACTCGTTCAAGTAGCATTGACGACTGCACTGGCTGATAACACAGCGGGCAAATTTAAGGAAAGCAAAAAAGCTCAGCTAGTGAATCCGCCTGAAAAAGGAGCGCAGAGGCGCATTCATAACATTTCATAGTTAACATAGTCCATAAACTCAACATTTATTGTTTTGCTAATAAATACAATTGCAACCTATTTCGTTTCAGAGTGAAAGTTGTCTGACAACACGCGAGAGTGACTGCGAACCATCGACAGCGTCTTATTCACCATCGTACTCAGTTGCTCAATATTCAAACGCGCATTTTCAATGCCCTGCTCGGCAATGTTATGAGACATGTTCGCTAGAAGCTTTGTGCTACCAGTTTCATACTTCTCGCCATTGGGGCCGTAGATAATAATAGGATTGTGCGCTGGATCTGCTAGCCACTTGTCTCGAATCTGAGCCTTTGGTAACATTTTCTGGGTGGTGATGAGCGTCGAATCAAACCCAAAACAGTGGTTGTGCCCGATTTGCCACTCAATCGGCACACGCGTACCTTTACTGGTCAACTCACAGATGCAATACTTGTATTCGTACGCTTCGTCAGAAAAGAGAGGCAAACTTGCCTGCCACGATCCATCCTTCAATCGCGACATGTATTCGCCTCCTTGTACATCCCAGTCGCACCACGTTCCAACTAAGACGATGAATTGATTTTCACCGACGTCTTTTTGAACTTTGAACTCGCAAGAAATTGAGTGCGTGGGTAAATCACCCGAGGCTTGCTGCTGTAGCTTAACCATTGTGTGCGTGACCTGTGCCAGAGACAGTTGGGCCGCTCTATTTGCTTCAGCCAGCGCCACCTCCATTTCATGGAGACGAGTGTCCAACTCCCAAGATGGAGGCGGCGGAGCATTTATAATGTTTGCATTTGACGAGTTGAGCTCATTTTGCACCTCTGCAAGCATTGTTGTTGCTGCAGCGTTTTCAACTTCAAGTTGCGAGACACGCTCTCTGAGTGAAAGAAGTTCCTCCGACGGCTCCGTAAAATCTACCAATGAATCGTTGAGGGCAGCAAGTTTGCTCTCCATACTTTTCTCAAGCTGCAATAATCGCTCTTTGTAGCGTTGCGCACGTTCATTCGCTTCGGCAATCTCAGACTCAGCTAATGTCAGTCTCTGCGAGTACTTACTTACGTTGGAATCACCGGCGCTGGCTTGAGCGCGAAGCTGCACAATCTCAGACTCAGCTGATGCAAGCTTTTGGGAGTACTCGCTCGCACTCGAATCGCTCGAGTTTACTTGCGCACGAAGCTGCACAATCTCAGACTCAGCTGATGCAAGCTTTTGGGAGTACTCGCTCGCACTCGAATCGCTCGAGTTTACTTGCGCACGAAGCTGCGCAATCTCAGACTCAGCTGATGCAAGCTTTTGGGAGTACTCGCTCGCACTCGAATCGCTCGCGTTTACTTGCACACGAAGCTGCGCAATCTCAGATTCCAGAGATGCGTTAGTGCCCCGAGAGAACTCGAGCTCACTTGCTGTTGCCATCACTCTTCTATTTGCATCTGCAAGCTCAGACTCAGTCGACGCCAGCTTCTGCGCGAGGTCAGATTCAAGACCAGACATCGCGCTGCGCGCAGACTCAAGCTCACTCGACACCTCAGCGGCACGTTTGTTGGCATCCGCAAGC
>Ga0181553_10000835_pt1 | contig 27235 bp, 7 predicted proteins | sample 011ome_17_FD_133753 | JGI IMG/M metagenome (GOLD analysis project Ga0181553, IMG submission 133753) | Coastal salt marsh microbial communities from the Groves Creek Marsh, Skidaway Island, Georgia - 011502XT metaG (megahit assembly) | ecosystem: Environmental > Aquatic > Marine > Intertidal zone...
ACGATTAGCAAATAAATTAATTAATAATACAACACTAGTAACATCTTCATTGGAAAGATTAGCAACTAAAGATTTATTAATTGATAATAAAGAATTAATTCAAAATGAAGTTATTCATTTCATTAGTTCTTCTTGGAGTACATTTGATTATATAGAATCTAAATGTAAACGAGATGTTGGATATATTATTGATGCTATCGCAACTGATGTAGTTTATGGTGGTAATGAGAGAAGTGTAGTAGCGGGTGAGTTCTATTATAGATATCCATCTGAAGCAACAACTACTCAATTAGACCAAACAATTACTGGTGTAAAACATGCAGCTGGATTATCAGAAAAAATTATTCAAAATACACTATTAGTAAATCCTGATAGTAACCTATTAGAATCTTATAATAGAATTAGAAACAACAGGTCAATGATTCAATCGGAAACTGTTGAATTTATTGATAGTTTATATCCATACTTTACTTACAATAGAGAAAAATGTAAGAGAGATACTGGGTTTATAATAGATGCAGTTGCAACCGATTTACTATGGGGAGGAAATGAGAGAAGTATCATCGCTGGTGATTACTATTATAGATATCCATCTCAAGCAACTACATTCCAATTAAAGGAAACAGTAGAAGGAATTAGATACGCTGAGACTGTTTTAAATAGTGTTGTTCTTAACGAAATATTAGAAAGACCTAAAATTATCTTTAATAGTGAAAATCATATCAAAATTGATGGTGTTCCACAATATAGTGGTTCTATGGCTATTAGTGGTAGTAACTTAAATGAAGTAAGTTCATCATTTGAAATGGTTAATGGGATTATAACCGATGGAATAAAATCATTTACTCCAACGGATGCAACATATGACCCAGCTACTGGTGATTTTGTAATGACTATTGCAAATCACACATTAACTAATAAAAATGGTATCTATATAAAACCAGATTCATTCACATTTACTTGTGATATGGATGGTAATAGAACTGAACACATTTTACCATCAATTGGACAACCTGCTTATAACAATAGACTGGAAATACAATCTGTAACAACGAATACTATAACTGTAAATGTTGGTAAATCAGGTCCAAATGTAGAATTTAATCCAACTAACGCAACTTATGACCCAGCAACTGGTGATTTTGTAGTAACTGTGGAAAGCCATAGTTTAAGTGTGGGTGAGGGTGTTATTATGGAAGCTGAATCATTCGCATTCACTTGTGATATGGATGATAACCAATCAGTTAAATCATACCCAAGAGTTGGTATAGACCCTAAAGCAGTTCGTTCAATTCCTCTTACGGCTGTAACTGATACTACAATGACATTTAATGTAGGAGCATCAGGTCCGAATAAATATTTCACACCTATATCTGCATCTTACAACGCTTTAAGTGGAGATATGATATTGACTGTTAGTGAATCATTCGGATTGGGTGTTGGTAGAAGTGTAGTATTAGAAGATGAATCATTTGCATTTACTTGTGACCAAGATAATGATGCTACAACTCATTCTTATCCAAGACCAGGTTCAGACCCATATGCAGGAAAATCAATTGTAATTACTTCAGTTGGTACAACCTCTCATACTGTAACTGATGCACCTTATGATTCGGCAACTGGTGATGTTACAATAACAATCACATCACATGGATTTAGTAATGGAGATTACATCAAATTGGATGATAACTCTCTAACTTATACTTGTGTATTGGATGGTAATACAACTACAAAATCTTATCCAAGACCTAATTACGATTATCCAAGTGGAAGATGGTTAGAGATTTCAAATGTAACTACAAATACATTTGATATTAATATTGGTTCATCTCCATATGTGGGAGCACATACATTTGTATCAGCAACTAACGATGGATTGGAAAGACAAGATGGTACATTTACAATCAATGTGGGTGATGCTGGAAGTGCTTCTGGTTCGTTACACACATTCGTATCTGCATCTAATAGAGCAGTTAAGCATGAACCACAATCACTTCACACATTTGTATCAGCATCTGATGGAGCAATTAAACACTTACCTCAATCAAATCATACATTTGTTAGAACTGAACTAAGTTCTGTAAGTACTTTACCATACGAAATTAGAAATGTTAATTCACTAACTAAAGTAACGGATACATTACAAGTTACTGAATCATATAATGGTTCACAAACTCAGATAGGAATTATATCAGCTAGTATTGATATGATTAACGATATTATTAGATTAGGTTCTGATGATATTCCATTTACTATCGCTAAGCATTTCCAAACTTCTGAGTTAGACACACCACAACAACTAACTACATCTTCATATGTAACTGCTAGTGGTGATTACACTGTAAGTTCTGAAAAAACATTAGTATCTGAATCATTCTCATTAATTAATGATATTATTGAGAACACAACATCATCAATTGATGATTTTGTTGATAATACTTACAACAAACGTAAATTTACTAATACAACGCAATATTCATCTTCAGTATCAGCTTCAGCAAATGAATTTTCAATTGTTGAAAATAGATTTGGAATAGTTTCTAATATAGTAGAAAATGGATTATCACAAAAACCATCTATTATAAGAAATAATACTGATATAGATAATTTAATAAAAGTAACAAACACACCACAATATATCTCATCATCAGCTGCTGATAAATTACAAGCTAAAATTATTTCTTCATCAGTAGCTATTGTAACTGATATTATTGAAAATGGTAGTGGTTCGGCACCAGCTATTATTGAGTACACAACTCCATCTGATTCTCCAAAAGCTAAGTTAGCTTATCAATTGTTAAAAAATAACTTAGAGTTTATCAAAGAAGAAACTGTGGCTTATATCTCATCTTCTTGGAGTACATTTGAATATGATGATATTAAGTGTAAGAGAGATGTTGGTTTAATTATCTCTGGTGCAGCTGAGGATTTGATTTGGAACTCTAATTCAGCATCGGTAGTAAATGGTAAATTCTATTTAGAATATCCATCACAAGCAACTGGTTCTCAATTACAACAAACATTAGATGGTATTAACTATGCTAGTACATTAGCACAACACATTGTTAGAAATAGAACATTTGTAACTGCATCGAATGAAGTATCTGCATCATACAACTTATTGTTTGAAAATAAAGAATTTATTCAAAATGAAACAATCGCTTATCTAAGTTCTTCTTGGAGTGATTTCTACTACTCTGAATCCAAATGTAAGAGAGATATTGGATACATCGTAGATGCGGTAGCAACCGATTTAAAATACAATGGTAATGAAAGAAGTGTTATTGCGGGTGATTACTATTACAAATATCCATCAGCGGCAATTGTAGGTGGTGTACCAAATGTAGACCAACAAAAAGACCCAACGGTAACTGGTATCAATTACGCTAAATCATTAGCATTAGAATTGGTTAGTGGTTCTACATTCCAAACCACATCAAACGAAGTTGAATTTGTTTATGATTCAATTAGAGAAAATAGAGAATTCATTCAAGCGGAAACTGTAGCATTTGTAAACGCTAAATATCCAAACTTACAATACAACGAAGTAAGTTGTAGTAGAGATACCGGATTCATCGTAGATGCAGTTGCAACTGATTTAAGATGGGGTGGTAACCAACGTTCAATAGTAGCTGGGCAATACTACTATAAATTCCCATCTAAAGCAACAACTTCACAATTGGGTGAAACTACTGATGCAGTAATTTACGCATCTAAGTTAGTAAGTGAATTGATTGATAAGAATACTTTACCAATCCCATCAGCTAGTTTAAATGTTGATAATAACATTAAGGTAATGGGTGGTACTCAATACACTGGCTCAATATCAGCTAATCAATCAGATGTAGATTTCATATCATCATCTATTGATATCGTAACTACAATTGTAGTAGATGGAACTGGTTCATATGAAACTGCTGGTAATTATACAACACCATCAACTGATGCTAATACAATAGCTGCTTATCAAATTATAAGAAATAACTTAGATTTTATTAAAGATGAAACTATCGCTTACCTATCTTCTTCGTGGGCAGATTTTGATTATAACGAAGAAAAGTGTAGAAGAGATACTGGATTAATTATCTCTGGTGCGGCTGAAGATTTAATTTGGAATTCAAATTCAGCATCTATTGTAAATGGTAAATTCTACAACGAATTCCCATCTGAAGCTAATGGAACTGGTTCTCAAGTTGAACAAACATTAGATGGTTTATTCTATGCTAGTAGAATAACTCAGAAATTAATTCAAAACATTGAATTTGTCGAACCAACAACTGAGGTATCTTCTTCTTGGGAATTGTTAAGAAGTAACAAAGATTTCATTAAGGATGAATCAATTGCTTATTTATCATCTTCTTGGAGTGATTTTGATTACAATCAAGAAACTTGTAAAAGAGATATTGGACATATTATAAATGCTATTGCTACTGATATATTATATGGTGGTAATGAAAGAAGTGTTATTGCTGGTAATTACTATTACAAATACCCATCATCTGCAACAACAACACAACTTAACCCAACTACAACTGGTATCAACTACGCTGGTGATATTGCTGAAAATATAATTGTAAACAATGTATTTGAATCACCATCAGCAGAAAGAATTGCTGGTAATGAATCTCTATTAAACAATAGAACATTTATCCAATCAGAATCATTAGCATATTTAACTGCTAGTTGGAGTACATTTGAATATGATAAAGATAAATGTGCTAGAGATGTGGGTCATATCGTAGATGCAGTTGCAACTGATTTCTTATATGGTGGTAATGAGAGAAGTAAAGTAGCGGGTGAATTCTATTACCTATATCCATCTGAAGCAACAACAATTCAAGCAAACCAAACAACTGATGGTATAAAATATGCTGGAAGAATTTCAGAAGCATTATTACAAAATATACAATTTGTAACAGCATCAGCCGAAGTATCTGCATCATTTGATTTATTAAGAAAAAATAAACCATTTATACAAGAAGAAACAATTCAATATGTATCTTCATCTTGGAGTGGTGTTTATTATAATGAAGATAAGTGTAGAAGAGATACGGGATACATTATAGATGCAGCTGCAACTGATTTATTATATGGCGGTAATGAAAGAAGTGTTATTGCTGGTAACTATTATTTCTTATATCCATCATCCGCAACTGAAAGAGGAACTCCATCTGAAGTTGCTCAATTAGACCCAACAACAACAGGTATAAAATATGCTAGTGGATTGGCTCAAAATGTAATACAAAATGTTGAGTGGAATTCACCATCAGGTTCTACATTAGTTGCTGCTAATTTATTAGTTGATAACAAAACATTTATTCAAAAAGAAACTATTGCATTCTTATCTTCATCTTGGAGTGAATTCCCATATAATGAAGTAAGTTGTAGTAGAGATTTGGGATACATTATAGATGCAGTAAGAACCGACTTGGTATATGGTGGTAATGAGAGAAGTATTCAGGCGGCTACATTCTATTACTATATTCCATCGGTAGCAATTACCGAACAAAAACCACAAACCATTGATGGTATTGATTTTGCTAAAGGAATAGCTGAAAAGGTTATTAAGCAAGAACAATTAACATTTGCTGGTTTGAATAGAAGAAATGGTTACGCTGATTTAAGAGCAGCCAAAAAGTTTTTACAATCATCAGCAATTTCATATACTGAAGCGGCATTCCCAGGATTTGAATATAACGAAGAAAAATGTTATAGAGATACTGGATTTATATTAGATGCTATTTCAACTGATTTATTGTATGGTGGTAATGAACGAAGTATTGAAGCTGCTAAATCATACTATACAGGTGTTTATGGTGATGCTAGTGTAGTAATCGAAGAACAAAAGAAAGAAACGGCAGAAACAAATAGATATTTAAGAACATTATTCCAAAAAGTTGCTAGAAATGCACCATTGGAATTATTTGGTTCACTAATTATTACTACTGGACATGATTTCTCATATGCTGGTTCTGGTGTAACATATAAAGCATTACCTCCTAATCAAGGTGGTAATGGTGTACCAGACCCAGATAAAGAAATTGTTGAATTGGGTGGGGGTAGAGTATTCTTTACCGCCGGTAACGAACTCGGTGACTTTAAGATTGGTACGGGACTTGTAATTAATCAGGCAACTGGTACATTGCAGGGTAGAACATTCTCCCGTTCATTATTCTCATTAGTTACACCATTCTCTCTAGCTCTGGAAGGTTAATAAATTAAATAGTAATATTTATATAAGATAAAGTGAAAAAATATGGCAGATGAACTAATTCCATTAAACGCATTTAAATCGGTAGTTGCAACTTTGACTGGTGAAGAAGACCAGGTGTATAAGGCACCGACTGGTGTTTCTACCATTGTATTATCGGCACAAATTACTAATAATGGTACACAAACCGAAGAGGTTGTAATCAAATTAGCACCTAATAGGATTCTACCAATTCCACAAGTAAGCGGTATCAATAATTCAGGTAGTTTCTTCTCATCATCAGCATTGATAACTGAGAATAAAACTTTCATTGAAAAAGAAGTAGCGGCTTATACTAGATTTAATAATAATCTTCAAGAAATTCCATTTGGATTTTCATCATCAAGATTTGAAGGTTATGCAGAAACTTCTATAAACGCTGTAACTTTTGATATGATTAATAGTGGTAGTACTATTAGAACTAATAAAGCGGCATTATCTTTCTACGATAAGGATGGGGTTTTATTAATTCCAGAAGGTCAAATAACAGCATCAATAGATGCGGTAAAGTACACAAAGACACTTGCTAACCAAATTATTTTAAATGAATCAGTAACAGGTTCCAATGATGTGGATAGATTATATCAATCTAGCGTAACACAATCAATAAACACTAATTTAATTGCAGAAAGTGGTTCATCAAATATCATAAATCAACTATTTAATGTAATATCAGACACAATTGAGGACCCGGTAACAGCCATACAAACTCCAGTAGAGTTTGTAACAAACTTCCCAATACCTCAAGGAGATTCATTTTCACCTGTTGTAGCTGGTAAATTAGTATTAGAAGAGGATTATGGACTAGTTTTTTCTGGTTCTACTGATTTAACTGTGGTTTTATCTATATTAGAAACTGCTAACGAATAAAATAAGAGTTGTAAATGGGTCAATTACTAAGTGGTAAAGTAAAAGTAACTCGTCCGCAGGACGTATCTCTGGATAGGTATGAGTATCTATCTCTTTCAGAAGCCGAGCCAAATTTAGGTATTCCTGAAAGTGGTAGTATTGATTCTGGTTCTTTTGCTTTAGTAGCTTCTGATGATGCTGGTAATAGATTATTTGTTACTAAAATTCAATTAGAAGAGTTTAGTGGTTCATTTAGTGGTTCATTTCAAGGTGATGGTTCACAACTAACAAATTTACCTTTAGTAGAAGATGCTAGTAGATTAATATCAGGTTCAGCATCAGCATCAATTTCCCCACAAACTGGATTCTTAGTTAATACATCTGGTTCTTTTGATGGTGGATTGACTGTTGATGGTAATGGTAGATTTACTGGTGATTTAGTTGTTGATAATAAAATTATAGCAAGAGAAATTTTAGTTGAATTTATTTCATCATCTATATTTTTCTCATCTGGTTCAAACAAATTCGGTGATGAGCTAACCGATAGACAAGAATTTACAGGTTCAGTTGAGATAACTGGTTCCCTAACAACCGAAGGTGTTGTTGAAATACCATTTGATAGTGCAGGATTCTTTAGTGGTAGTGGTGAGGGATTAAGTAATATCCCTCGTTCAGCACTAACTGAAGATGCACAAGTATCAAGCAGAATCACTTCTGGTTCTGTAACCGCATCGGTTTCACCTGATTTCGGATTCAGATTGGAAGGTGCTAATAAAGCAGAATTTTCATCATCTATATTTGTAGAGAATGGAGTATCCGCTTCGGTATTTAGTGGTAGTGGTGCTGGGTTATTCGATATCCCTCGTTCAGCACTTACAGAAGATGCATTGGTTACCAACCAAATTACATCAGGTTCAGTAACCGCATCGGTTTCACCTGATTTCGGATTTGTTGTTGTATCTGAAGATAGTGGTTCACAAATAACTGGTTCTATCAAAGTTAGTGGTAGTATAACCTTAGCAGAGGGAGCAACTTATTCTGGTAGTGGTGCGGATTTATTTAATATCCCTCTATCAGCTTTAGCAACTGAAACATTAATAGCAACTTCATTAGAGAGCGGTTCGGTAACAGCATCAGTTTCACCTGATACTGGATTCAAAGTAGAATCATTAGAAAGTGGTTCACAGTTCACTGGTTCTCTTAAAATTAGTGGTAGTGTAACTTTAGCAGAAGGTGGAATTTATTCTGGTAGTGGTGCTGGGTTATTTGATATACCTCGTTCAGCTCTTACCGAAGATGCACAAGAAACAAGTAGGATTACTTCAGGTTCTGTAACTGCATCTGTTGACCCAAATATTGGTTTTAAAGTAGAATCATTAGAAAGTGGTTCACAAATAACTGGTTCAGTTAAAATTAGTGGTAGTATAACTTTAGCAGAAGGTGAATCTTATTCTGGTAGTGGTGCTAACTTATTCGATATTCCATTATCGGCATTAGCAACTGAAACATTAATTGCAACATCTTTAGAGAGTGGTTCTGTATCTGCATCCGTATCGCCTGATACTGGATTCAAAGTAGAATCATTAGAAAGTGGTTCACAATTTACAGGTTCTTTATTTGTAAGTGGTGGAGTTACATTAGAAGATGGGATATTCACTGGTGATGGTAGTGGTTTATTTAATATTCCAATTTCAAACTTAGCTGGTGATTCACCAAGAATTGCTAGTGGTTCAGCAACAGCATCAGTTGACCCAGATGGTGGGTTTAAATTCTTTGGAGCGGATAGGGCAGAATTTAGTTCTTCGTTATTTGTATCCGAATCAATTGAAGCAAGGGAATTTAGTGGTTCATTTAGTGGTAGTGGTGCTAACTTATTTGATATTCCAGAATCAGCACTTTCTTTTGAAATAAGTAAGATTACTTCTGGTTCAGTAACCGCATCGGTTGATGCAGAAGATGGATTTGTTGTAACTTCAATTGATAGTGGTTCAACATTCTTTGGAGAAGTTAGAGTAGAAAGTGGTTCATCTTATAGTGGTAGTGGTGCTAAACTATTTGATATTCCAGTAGCTGCTATTGTAGATTTAGATACTTCATTAATATTTAGTGGTTCAATTACCGCATCTACAAACCCAGAAGATGGATTTGTAGTAACTTCGATAGAAAGTGGTTCAACATTCTTCGGTGATGTAAAACTATCATCAGGTTCGGTATTTAGTGGTAGTGGTAGAGATTTATTTGATATTCCAAGAAGTGCATTAACTGAAGATGCATTACTTTCATCATTCATAGCTAGTGGTTCGGTAACGGCATCAGTATCCCCAGTATTTGGATTTAGATTAGAAGGTACTAATAGAGCAGAATTTAGTTCTTCGGTGTTTGTAGAAAGTGGAGTTTCTGCATCGGTATTTAGTGGTAGTGGTGCTGGGCTAACGGATATACCGGAATCAGCTTTAGCATTTGATATTAACAAAATTAGTAGTGGTTCAGCAACCGCATCAATCTCACCAAATGAAGGATTTGTAGTTAATACATTCTCAACATTTGAATTCCCAGTATCAGCATCCATGTTTAGTGGTAGTGGTGCTGGATTATTTGATATTCCACAATCAGCATTAACTGAAGAAGCATTTAGAATTGCAAGTGGTTCAGCAACTGCATCCGTTTCTCCAAACTTAGGATTTGTAGTTAATACATCTTCATTATTTGAGCAAGATGTTAGAATAGATAGTGATTTGGTTGTAACGGGTAGAATTACAACAAACGAATTATATACAAACTTTATTTCATCATCGATTGTTTATTCATCTGGTTCAAATATATTTGGTGATTCAGCTGAAGATAAACAAACATTAATTGGTGAAACTGAGATTGTTGGTAATGTAACCGCAAGTGGAATTATAAGTTCATCATTTGAAGGTGATGGTAGTAGATTATTCAATATACCATTAAACGCATTATCAGAAGAAGCATTTAGAATTGCTAGTGGTTCAGTATCGGCTTCATTATTATACAAATCAGGTTCAGATGAACCAAGTATTTTTAGAGTAGAAGATACAACTAGAAAAGAAATACGAACTGAATTAAGTGGTTCTCTTGGAGTAAGTGGTAGTTTATCCGCATCTATGTTTAGTGGTAGTGGTGAAGGTTTATTTGATATTCCTCGTTCAGCATTAGCACCAGATGCATTATTATCAAATTTAATAGCAACTGGTTCAATTACTGCTTCTCTTAATCCAGATGGTGGAATGAATGTAAATACATTCACAACAATTACTGGTGGATTATTTGTAAAAGCAGAACAAACTCCAGGTGAAGCTGAAGTATCACTTATTGAATTAGGTGATAGTACAAGAATTAGTGGTTCAGTATTTATATCATCTTCAATAACCGCATCACTTTTCCAAGGTGATGGTAGTGGATTATTTAATATTCCAGCTGCACAACTTTCTGGTGATTCACCAAGAATCGCATCTGGTTCAGCAACGGCATCGGTTTCTCCAAACTTAGGATTACAAGTAAATGTACCTGCAACATTTGATGCTAGTATTTCAGCATCAACTACGGTATTTGCTAAAGATGTCGAAGTTGCTGATGATGTAACAGCTGATAGATTTATTGGTAATGAAGTTAGTGGTGCATTTAGTGGTAGTGGTAGGGATTTATTTGATATCCCTCGTTCAGCATTAACTGAAGATGCATTACTTACAAATAATATTACAAGTGGTTCTATTACTGCATCGGTGATAGTAGTACCGCCTGAATCTGGTAGTAACATATTTAGAGTAGAAGATTCTACTGGAACTACTAAATCAGAATTTAGTGGTTCTGTATTTGTTTCAGAATCAATTACTTCTAAATTTTTCATTGGTGATGGTTCTCAATTAACAAATGTACAAGCTGAAGAATCTCCTATAATTGCTAGTGGTTCTGCTACGGCATCGGTTGAAAGTGGAGAGTTCTTTATCGTAAATGCTGGTAGTGGTTCTCAATTTACAAGTAGTATTGATATAACTGGTTCTGTAGTAATTTCAAATGATTTAACTGCTAGTAAGATTAATGTAGATGAGTTAGATGCTACGATTATCACTTCAGAAGAATTTACTGGTTCATTTTCTGGTTCATTTGCTGGTGATGGTTCACAACTTAATAATATACCATTTACATCTCTTAGTGGAGATGCACCAAGAATCGGTAGTGGTTCTGTAACTGCATCAACTGACCCAGATAGAGGATTTGTAGTAGAATCATTAGATAGTGGTTCGTTATTTACTGGTTCACTTTTCGTAAGTGGAAATGTTCAAATAAATGATGGTATTTTTAAAGGTGATGGTGCTGGATTATTTAATATTCCTCAATCAGCATTAGCAGAAGATTCTCCAAGAATTGCTAGTGGTTCTGTAACAGCATCTATTTCACCTAATTTTGGATTTGTAGTAAATACTTCTGGTTCTATTGAAGGTGATTTAACAATTGATAATGATTTATATGTAAGTGGAGCTATAAATGCTAGAGAGTTAAATGTAACATTTATAGATTCAGTTGTAATTACATCTTCTGGTTCAAACACATTTGGAAATAATTTAGATAATAGACAAGAATTTACAGGTTCAGTATTTGTTACTAACTCATTAGATGTAGATGGTGTTATAACTGGTGATGGTAGTGGTTTATTTAACATTCCACAATCAGCACTTACTGAAGAGGCATTTAGAATTGCAAGTGGTAGTGTAAGTGCATCTGTATCACCTGATAGAGGATTTTTTGTAGAATCATCGGAGAGTGGTTCTGAATTAACTGGTTCAGTTAGAATTAGTGGAAGTTTAGATGTAAATGAAGGATTTAAAGTTGGTACTGATATTACTGCAAGTGAAGGTACGGTATCGGCATCATTCTTTGTGGGTGATGGTTCTCAATTAACCAACTTACCTGCGGCTGAGTTCGCTGAGGAAGCTAAGAGAATAGCTAGTGGTTCTGCTACTGCATCCATTTCACCCAACTTAGGGTTTGTAGTCAATACAACAACTAACTTAGAGGATGATGTAAGAATAACAGGTAGTTTCATAGTATCATCATCAAACGGATTTGTTGATACTGGTTCGTTGAATACTTCATTTACTATTACCAATGATGGTGCTAATTCATATAGATTTAGTGGAGTAGATGGTGATAATCCAACTATTACAATTGTAAGAGGACTAACTTACACATTTAACGTAAATGCACCAGCACACCCATTCTACATAAAAACTCAAAATTCTGATGGAACTGGATTTGAATATAGTGGTAGTGTAATAACAAATAATGGTGTTGATAATGATACAATCACATGGGTAGTTTCTGGTTCAGCTCCTGATACACTTTATTATAATTGTGAAAATCACCTTGCAATGGGTGGTGAATTTAATATAGTTGATGAAATACCACTATACGGACAAATTGATTTAATTGGTGATACTGAGGTAGTTGGTAATCTAAATATAACAGGTAGTACATTTGTAACTGGTAATTTAGATGTATCTAACACTATAACAGCTAATGAAATAAGTGCTAGTAAATTCTTAGGAGACTTTAGTGGTTCATTTAGTGGTAGTGGTAGAGATTTATTTAATATTCCACTTTCAGCACTCGCTGAAGATGTACTTCCTCGTTCATTTATAGCAAGTGGTTCTGTAACCGCATCAGTTTCTCCAAATAAAGGATTTGAAGTAAATTCAATAGCAGCCATTACTGGTGGGTTATTTATAGATGGTGAAACTCAAGCTTCTGGAGCATTTTTAGTATCGGCATCTTATGAACCATTTGTAGATGATACCACATTAGTTGTAGAAGTACAATCAGCTGATGGTGGTAACAAATACTTTATTGATGATGAACAACAACCAAAATTAGAATTTTTAGTTGGTTCAACATATACTATTTGGCAAAGTGGTAGTTCCAACGATACGCATGATTTAAGATTTTCAACTACATTAGATGGTACTCACAATGGTGGTTCGGTATATACTGGTAGCGTTGATACTGGAAGTATTGCTGCTGGAAATAGTGGTTCAAGAGTAATAATTGATGTTACATCAGATACTCCAACTACACTTTATTACTATTGTATCAACCACACTGGAATGGGTGGTATTGCAAAAGTTTATAGTGAAGAACCATCTAATGCAAATATTGTATTTGATGGTAGAACTGATTTAAAAGATAATGTAAGAGTTGAAGCTGATTTAAAAGTAACTCAAACAATTACTACATTAGATGCAAATGTAACAAATGATTTAAACGTTACTGATACAACAACTACTGAAAAATTAGTAGCAAATCATATTACTGCATCATCAATTACCGCATCTTATTTAGATTTCATTAATTTTGATGAAGATAATCCAAGTATACCTGGTAGATTAAAATGGAATGAAACCGATGGTACTCTTGATTTAGGAATGAAGGGTGGATTAGCTACCCAACAAATAGGACAAGAACTTTATTATCCACCTGTTATAAATAAAGATGGGGGAGATTTACTAAATGGTACATTGGTAATGATAGACCCTACTCAACCTGCACAAGGTAATCGATTAAGGGTTGTAAAGGCAGAAACTTCTGGAAGTTATGCAGAAAATTACTTAGTAGGTATTATCACCGAAACCATACCAAATAACAACGAAGGATTTGCAACTTGGTTTGGGTATGTTAGAGATATAAATACAACTACATTACAAAATGCCAACTTAAAAGATAGTTCACAAACTTGGTCTGAAGGTGATATACTTTATGGAGACCCATTAAGACCAGGTGGTTTAACAAACGTAACACCAGTAGCTCCAAACTTAAAATCTACAATAGCTGCTGTAACTGCAGTAAATGGTGTGAATGTAACCTTATTAGTTAGACCCCATTTAGGAGACCATCTATATGATTTACATGATGTAGAAATTACTACAAATGATGCTATATTAGTTGATAGTGGTTCAATTAAATCAAATGATGGTGATTTATTAGTTTGGCAGAGTGGTTCTCAGAGATGGGAAAATACAAGAGAAGATTTAGAACTTAGTGGTTCATTTAGTGGTTCATTTCAAGGTGATGGTTCTCAGTTAACTAATATCTCATTAGCAAACCTATCATTTGATGTAAATAGATTAGTAACAGGTTCAGTAACGGCATCGGTTACTAATGATGGTTTCTTTAGAGTAGAATCAACATCTTCAGTAACAACTGAATTAAGTGGTTCATTAAAAGTATCTGAATCAATTGATTTTGGTGGAGTTATTACTGGTGATGGTTCTGGTCTTACAAATATTTCACTTGCTAACTTAGCATTTGATGTAAACCAAATTGTAACTGGTTCTGTAACCGCATCTACCAAAGAAGATGGAAGATTTATTGTTGAAGATACGGCTGGTGGTGTAAAATCAGAATTTAGTGGTTCAGTAGAAATTTCACAATCATTAAATGTTGGTGGAGTAATTAGTGGTGATGGTAGTGGTTTAACAAATATATCAATTGCTAACTTAGCATTTGATGCTGATAGAATTGCTACTGGTTCGGTAACCGCATCGGATGATGAATCTGGATTATTCCAATTATCATCTACTGGTTCAGTAAAATCAGAATTTAGTGGTTCAGTATTTATTTCAGAATCAATATCGGCATCATTCTTCGAAGGTGATGGTGGTGGATTATTCAATATCCCAGCAGAAGCACTTCAAGACTTAGAATTAGATAAAATTGTATCTGGTTCTGGTGAAGCTGTAATTGACCCTAATAAATTATTAGTAAATGTACCACTAACAGCATCTAGATTTGATGGTGATGGTAGTGGGTTATTTAACATCCCAGCGGAATCGTTGACAGATTTAGAGTTGAGTTTAATTACTTCTGGTTCAACATTCGCACAAGTAAGTGATAACAAAGGATTTGTAGTATTTGCACCTGAGAGTGGTTCACAATTAACTGGTTCATTATTTGTAAGTGGAGCGATATCACTAATTAGTGGTTCATCATTTAGTGGTAGTGGTAGAGATTTATTTGATATTCCAGCTGATGCAATCTTTGATTTAGACCAGACAAGAATTACTTCTGGTTCGGTAACTGCATCGGTATCTCCTGTTCAAGGTTTTGTTGTAAACACATCTGCATCGATTGAAGGTGATTTGACAGTAGAAAATAATATCATTACAACTGATATTACTGCAAGTATATTTAGAGGAGGATTATTCTCTGGTTCATTTGAAGGACCTTATAGAGGAGAGGGTGATGCTGAAGATAGAGATATTCTAATCTTTGATGAGGATGCTAATAAATTTGTACCTGTACCTGAATCAACTCCAACTACAACCGAACCATTCTCAAATGTAACTGAAGTAACAATTGTTCACAACTTTGATGTAGCATACCCAATCGTACAAGTTTATGAAACTGGTTCAAATGGAATGATTATTCCTTTAGCTATTGAATCAATTGATAATAATACTGTTAAAGTTAAATTTAGTGGATTAACAAGTGGACAAATTGTTGTTGGTAGTGGTGGTTCTAAGATTAGTGGAGCAATTAGTGGAGATAACGTAATAGGTACAGTTGATTCGGCATCATATGCTATATTTGCTGAAACTGCTGGAACGGCATCTTCGGTAGCAGGATTAGATTCAGCATCATTAGCTGCACTACAAGATTTAGAAAACTTTGTAAGAAACGAACAAACGGCATCAATGACCGTTCTTTCTTCTTCATTCGCAATTACAGCATCTTACGCTGAAAATGCTGAAGTTAGTGTTGATTTAAGTGAATACATACAAAATAGCCAAACCTCTTCAATGAGTGTGGCTACATCATCTTTCTAACATTTTGCTGTAACTGCTTCATACGCATTAAACGCTGGTGCTGGTGGTGGTGGAACTGATTTATACATATTTGAAACTGGTTCAGTAGTAAATGGATTAGTAGGAAATATGAACTTTACTGGTTCTGGTGTTAGTGTAACACCTTCTGGTTCGGATGGGGTATTAGTAGAAGTATTAAGTAACTCTACTGGTGATGGATTCCCATTCGATGGTAAAGCTGAATTAAGTGGTAGTTTAAATGTAACTGGAAGTTTATTTGTAACTGGTAGTGTATTCTTAGAATTAGAAACAGGTACCTCGAATGATTTAGTAATTTATAATACATCTAATAAAAAATTACAAACTAAAAGTATTGCTGAAGTAGCAGGTACATCTGGAACAACTGGTACGGCTGGTACATCTGGTACTGCTGGAACAACTGGTTCATCAGGTACAACTGGTTCTTCTGGTACATCTGGTATAGATGGTACTTCTGGAACATCAGGTACTGATGGAACTTCAGGTAGTTCTGGTACAACTGGTTCTGCTGGTACAACTGGTTCAGCAGGAACCTCTGGTTCTTCTGGAACCTCAGGTTCGGATGGTACTTCAGGTTCATCAGGAACAAGTGGTTCATCTGGTTCGAGTGGTACTAGTGGTACTACTGGTAGTAGTGGTACAACTGGTTCTGAGGGAACGTCTGGTTCATCTGGTTCATCTGGTTCGAGTGGAAGTAGTGGTACTTCTGGTTCAACTGGTACTGCTGGTACATCTGGAACAAGTGGAACATCTGGTTCGAGTGGAAGTAGTGGAACATCTGGTATTGAAGGTGGTGGAATGTTCATTGTTACCAGCAATGGGTTTATTTACAATTTTAATGGAATTAGTGGTGATTTCCCAACAATAACTGTTGTTAGAGGAGAACTATTTTATTTTGATGTAAGTAATGTAAGTGGAACACATCCATTTGCATTAAGATTAACTGATGGTGATACAGATGCAGTTCCGGGTACAACAAATAATGACCCAACAAATGGTGTTTCAAATACATCAACACTAATAAAATATAGAGTTCCTGAAAATGCACCTGATAGTATAGTTTATCAATGTGCTGTACATGGTTCAATGATTGGAACTATAAACATTGTTGATAAGAATGGTTCAGCTGGTACTTCTGGTACATCTGCAACTTCTGGTACAAGTGGTACAAGTGGAACTTCGGGTACATCTGGTACTGATGGTTCTACTGGTTCAGCTGGTACATCTGGTACTTCTGGAACAACTGGTTCATCAGGTACAACAGGTTCATTCGGTACATCTGGTTCATCAGGTAACACTGGAACTTCTGGAACATCTGGTACTGATGGTTCTACTGGTTCAGCTGGTTCAACTGGTACTGCTGGTTCATCAGGTACAACTGGTTCAACTGGTACTTCTGGTTCTTCTGGTTCATCGGGTACTTCGGGAACAAGCGGAACTGATGGTTCTACTGGTACTGGGGGTACTTCGGGTACTTCTGGTTCTGCTGGTACATCTGGAACAACGGGTACTTCTGGTTCATCTGGTACTTCAGGTTCTGCTGGTACAAGTGGTTCAAGTGGTAGTAGTGGTTCTACTGGTAGTAGTGGTACGACTGGTTCAACTGGTACTTCTGGTTCAAGTGGAACTTCTGGTTCAAGCGGAAGTAGTGGTAGTAGTGGTAGTAGTGGTAGTAGTGGTTCGACAGGTTCAGCTGGTACAAGTGGTATAGGTACTGATGGTACATCAGGTTCTTCTGGAACAAATGGTACATCTGGAAGTAGTGGTACTTCTTCAACATCTGGAACTTCGGGTTCTTCTGGTTCAACTGGTTCTTCTGGTACAACAGGTTCAGATGGAACTTCTGGAACATCTGGTACTGATGGTACATCAGGTTCATCTGGTTCTTCATCAACTTCTGGAACAAGCGGAACAAGTGGAACTTCTGGAACAAGTGGAACTTCTGGAAGTAGTGGTACATCAGGTACATCGGGCTCAGATGGTTCAACTGGTTCGGCTGGTTCAGCTGGTTCATCTGGTACAAGTGGTAGTAGTGGTAGTAGTGGAGCACAAGGAACTTCAGGTTCTGCTGGTACAAGTGGTAGTAGTGGAACAAGTGGAGAACAAGGTTCTTCTGGTTCAGCTGGTTCAAGTGGTAGTAGTGGTAGTAGTGGAACAACTGGTTCAGCTGGTACAACTGGTTCATTTGGTACTTCTGGAACTTCAGGTTCATCTGGTTCTGATGGTACGTCTGGTACAAGTGGATTAGATGGAACTGCTGGTACAAGTGGTAGTAGTGGTTCATCGGGTACAACTGGTTCAAGTGGTTCAAGTGGAACGTCTGGTTCGGATGGTACATCTGGAACATCTGGTTCAGATGGTACGTCTGGAACTTCAGGTACTTCAGGTTCAACTGGTTCAGCTGGTACATCAGGTACAAGTGGAGAAAGTGGTTCTTCGGGTACATCTGGTACTGATGGAAGTAGTGGTACTTCTGGTTCCGATGGAACTTCAGGTTCAGCTGGTACATCTGGTTCAACTGGTTCATCTGGAACAAGTGGAAGTAGTGGAACTTCAGGTTCAGCGGGAACAAGTGGTACTGATGGAACATCGGGTTCAGCTGGAACAAGTGGAAGTAGTGGTACATCCGCTGAAGGAAGTAGTGGTACATCTGGAACAAGTGGAACAAGTGGAAGTAGTGGAACAAGCGCTACAAGTGGAACCGCTGGTTCAAGTGGTACATCTGCTGAAGGTACTTCTGGTTCAGCTGGTACATCTGGTACTAATGGTACATCTGGTTCTTCTGGAACAAGTGGAAGTAGTGGTAGTGCTGGTTCAAGTGGTACATCTGCTGAAGGAAGTAGTGGTACATCGGGTACAAATGGAACAAGTGGAAGCAGTGGTTCATCTGGTATAGATGGTGCTACTGGTAGTAGTGGTTCAGGTGGTTCTTCGGGTACTTCTGGCTCAAGCGGTACAAGTGGTTTAGATGGTACATTCTTCGGAAGTAGTGGAACGGCTGGTTCTTCTGGTACAAGCGGAGCAGGTACTGATGGTTCAGCTGGTACAAGTGGTTCTTCTGGAACATCTGGATTAGATGGTACATTCTTTGGAAGTAGTGGTACAACTGGAACCGCTGGTAGTGGAGGTTCTTCTGGTACGGCTGGTACAAGTGGAGCTGGTACTGATGGTTCAGCTGGTACAAGTGGTAGTAGTGGTACAACGGGTTCAAGTGGTACATCAGCTGAAGGAACTTCAGGTTCAAGTGGTACTTCTGGAGCTGGAACATCTGGTAGTGGTGGTACATCAGGTACTGATGGTTCCTCTGGAACAAATGGTACATCTGGTACAAGTGGTTTAGATGGTACATTCTTCGGTTCTTCAGGTACTGCTGGTAGTTCTGGTACAAGCGGAGCAGGTACTTCAGGTTCTTCTGGTGCTGATGGTGTTGATGGTACAAGTGGTTCAAGTGGTGTTGATGGTACATTCTTTGGAAGTAGTGGTACAACTGGAACGAGTGGTTCTTCTGGTATAACTGGAACATCAGGTACAAGTGGATTAGGTTCATCGGGTACAAGTGGTTTAGATGGAACCTTCTTCGGTTCTTCGGGTACTGCTGGTACATCTGGAGCTGGTACGAGTGGTACATCGGGTACAACTGGTACTTCGGGTTCTTCTGGTTTAGATGGAACGAACTTTGGTTCTGCTGGAACAAGTGGTTCTTCTGGTACAACTGGAACATCTGGTTCGGCCGGTACATCTGGTCAATCAGGTACATCTGGTAGTTCTGGTTTAGATGGAACTTTCTTTGGTTCAAGTGGAACAAGTGGAACAACAGGTACATCTGGTACTTCTGGAGCAGGTACATCTGGTATAGATGGAACATCAGGTTCAAGTGGTATTGATGGAACTAACTTTGGTAGTGATGGTACTTCTGGTTCAAGTGGAGAAGCTGGTACATCGGGTACATCTGGTGCTGGAACTTCTGGTACTTCTGGATTAGGTACTGATGGTACATCAGGTACATCAGCTGAAGGAAGTAGTGGTACATCTGGTAGAGATGGTACGGTTGGTACATCTGGTTCATCAGGTCAAACTGGTACAAGTGGTACAAGTGGTTTAGATGGAACATTATTTGGAAGTAGTGGTACGGCTGGTTCATCAGGTACTACGGGTACTGATGGTTCTTCTGGAACAAGTGGAAGTAGTGGAACAAGTGGTTTAGATGGTACATTCTTTGGTTCAAGTGGTGTTGATGGAACAAGTGGTACAACAGGTACTGGTGGTACTTCTGGTATTAGTGGTTCACATGGTACATCTGGATTAGGTTCAAATGGTTCAGCTGGTACATCAGGTACATCAGCTGAAGGAAGTAGTGGTACATCTGGTACTTCGGGTGTTGATGCAACTGGTACTGCTGGTTCGAGTGGTACAAGTGGATTCGGAACATCGGGTACAAGTGGTTTATTAGTATTACAAGGAGCTACTAATAATGGTGTAATTACCCTAAATGGTTCAGCACCAAATGCAACGGTAGAATCTAATTTAATATTTGATGGATTAACATTAGAATCAACACAAATTTCTGGCTCTGGATTTATTACGGCTAAAACATTCCAAGAACAATATTATGATGCTGGTTCTGGAGCTAGTGTAACTTTAGATTTAGAAGATGCAAACAACTTTGAATATGAAGTAACAAATAACGCAACATTTACATTTGATAATCCACCAGGTGCACCAAAAGCATTTGGATTTACATTGGTATTAGAAAATGGTGGAGCACATACAATAACTTGGCCAACTGGAGTATTATGGGCAAATGGTAACGCACCAACCCTAACTACTTCTGGTAAAGATATCTTAGTATTCTATACTTATGATACGGGAACAACTTATTATGGCTTCCTAAGTGCGGCAAATATGAGTTAACAAATAGTTATATAAAATGGGAATAGCAAGAAGATTAACAAGCGTAACAGGAGGAGAATTGGAATCATTTGTATTTAGAATAGTAACAACATCAGCAAATCAGACATATGAATTGCCTATTGCTGATTATGGTAGTAATACACCTAATTTTACAGTAGACTGGGATGATGGTAACAGTAATTTAATACAAGCATCATCTGATGTAAACAAATTACACACTTTTACTTCAGCTGGTACTTATGATATTTCATTAAATGGAACTGTACCTTCTTTTAAGGTAGATAATAATTCTTTATATAGGGGATTATATACAGCAGTTATTTCTTGGGGTGAAACTTCATTTAGAACATTAAACTTTCATGGTTGTACTAATTTAACATCTGTACCAACTACTGATTTTGAAGGATTAAGTACTATATTTAATTTAGATAACTTTTTTAGACGTACTGGTATAACATCATTACCAAGTGGTTTGTTGGATTTTATGGTTAATGTAACATCTTTCGTAGATAGTTTTTCGTTTATGTCTATTTCATCAATCCCAAGTGGATTTTTTGATAATTGTACACAAGCTCTATCATTTAACTCAACATTTAACCAATGTTTTTCACTAAGTTCTATACCATCTGGATTATTTGATAATAATACAAATGTAACTAACTTTTCATCAACATTTAAAAGTTGTACATCATTAGGTTCAATCCCAACGGGATTATTTGATAATAATACATCAGTTACAACATTTTTCTCAGTATTTAGAATGCCAACAACTTCTAATTCATTGACAGGAAATGCACCCGAACTTTGGACTAGAAATCCAGTACCATTAGGTTTATATGCATTTAGAAATGCAACTGGATTAGGAAATTACGCATCAATACCAGCAAATTGGAAATAAAAATATAAAGTTATGTATATAAAAGTAAGTGGTTCAGAAATAACATATCCCTACACTTTAGATAATCTAAGGAGTGAGAATACAAATATAAGTTTTCCAAAAAACTTAACAAATGATGTATTGGCATCTTTCCATACATACCCAGTTGTTTCAGTTTCTGTTGATATAGATTCTGATTATGAAAAAAATTATATCGAAGGTACACCAATTCAAAGTGGTTCTGTCTATATTCAGAATTGGATAACCTCCTCAGCTTCTTCTGAAGAGATTTTGCAAAGGAAAGAAGAAAAATGGACAGAAATTAGAGAAACAAGAAATAATTTACTAAGTGAATGTGATTGGACACAAATGAATGATACTCCAATTAGTGGTTCTAAATTAGCCTTATGGCAATCATACAGACAATCATTAAGAGATATTACAACTCAATCTAATCCATTTGAAGTAACTTGGCCAACAAAGCCATAATAGTAAATGAAAATTAGTTATATTTATACCTATAACCAATGGATAGATAAATGAGAATAGATTCGCCGATTTTTTCAGGTTCGATAGAACAATCATTATCAGCATACGCTGATTTAAGTGGTTCGTTTACTGGTAGCTTTACTGGTTCTTTTACTGGTGATATTTCGGTAACTGAAGCTGAATTCGATAGATTGATTGTAAAGGATACAATCACAATAGGTGAAGAAAACACATCAGGTACATCTGTAATTGTTTCTCAATCCATTCAAGTTAGTGGTTCTGTTAACGTTGGACCTAATGATTCGTTCAATGTTGATGGTGTAAATGTTTTAGATTCAGCAATAGCATTTGCAATTGCATTAGGATAAAAAGATAAAATATGGCAAATACGTTTAAAAATAGTATTAAAGGACCCGCTGGAACCAGTGGTTTATCAGCTTATACCTGTCCTGCTGCAACATCTGCAACTGTGATTGGTGTAAATGTGGCAAATATAGTATCACAAAATATTAATGTTGATGTTCAATTAACTGATGACTCTGCTGGAGTAACTAAATATTTATTAAAAGGTGCTGTGATTCCACAAGGTTCTTCAACAATTTTAGTTGGTGGGGACCAAAAGGTAGTATTGGAAGCAAATGATTCAATAACTGTAACATCTTCGGTGAATTCATCAGCAGATGTTGTGGTATCAGTATTAGAAATTACATAAAGTAATAATGTATGAGCTATAAAGGTATAGACCCAAATGGTATAAATCAAATCAGTCAATCTTTACTCTCTGTTGATGTAAACGGGGTAAGGCAGGCAACTATATCAACTCAATCAGTTGATATTATAAACAACCTTAATGTTGAGGGTAGTGTTTCTGCTTCTCAATTTACAGGTAGTGGTGTTGGTTTATATGATATACCTACTGAGGCTCTTTCAGCAGATGCCGCTTCTAAAATAATAAGTGGTTCATCATCAGCAGTAATCTCACCCGATAAAGGATTAAAAGTAAATGTAGATACATCTATTAGTGGTTCATTAAATGTATCCGAATCTTTAACAGTTGGTGGAGTAATTAGTGGTGATGGTAGTGGAATCACAAACATTAATGCGGACTCCATTGGTGATATTGATAGATTAAAATCAGGTTCAGCTGAAGCTGTAATATCTCCAAACTTAGGACTTGAAATAAATGTAAATACTGAAGTAAGTGGTACATTAGATGTAAGTGGTTCTATAAGGAGTAACGATAGTTTAACAATAGATAAATCAGCTAACATTGGAACTGATTTAACTGTTGGTAATGATTTAACAGTAGCTGGTAGAATTACTTCTACCGAACTTCATACAACATACTTATCATCTTCAGTAGTTTATGCTACTGGTTCAAACAAATTTGGTGATTCTGCATCCGATAAGCAAGAATTAACTGGTTCGGTTGGTGTAAAGGGTGATTTAAGTGTTGATGGTAATATAGATTTTAGTGGAAACTTAACTGCGGATGATTTACCAGCTGGTACATCTAACGAAGTGGTAGTTTTCGATACAACAACAGGTACATTCCAAAGAAAGTTTAACGCATCATCTTCTGGTACATCAGGTACATCTGGTTCATCTGGTTCTTCAGGTACTTCTGGTAGTGGAGGTTCATCTGGTACAAGTGGTTCTGGTGGTTCAAGCGGAACATCTGGTTCTGGTGGTTCAAGTGGAACATCTGGTTCTGGAGGCTCAAGTGGAACAAGTGGAAGTGGAGGTTCGTCTGGTTCAAGTGGAACAAGTGGAAGTGGAGGTTCATCTGGTACATCTGGTAGTGGAGGTTCATCTGGTACATCTGGTAGTGGGGGTTCATCTGGAACATCTGGTTCTGGAGGAAGTTCTGGAACTGCTGGTAGTGGAGGTTCATCTGGTACAAAGGGTAGTGCAGGTACATCGGGTTCTGCTGGTACATCTGGTGATGATGGTACATCTGGTTCTGGTGGTACTAGTGGTACTGGTGGTTCAGCTGGTACATCTGGTTCAGTAGGTTCAGCTGGTACATCTGGTTCTGGTGGTACTTCTGGTGATGATGGTACGGATGGTACTGCTGGTTCAAGTGGAACAAGTGGTTCTTCAGGTACAACTGGTTCAAGCGGAAGTAGTGGTAGTGGAGGAACAAGCGGTACATCAGGTAGTGGAGGAACATCTGGTTCATCTGCATCTGCTGGTAGTGGAGGTTCATCTGGTACAAGCGGAAGTGGTGGAAGTAGTGGAACAAGCGGAAGTGGTGGAAGTAGTGGAACAAGTGGTTCTGGTGGTTCAACGGGTACAGCAGGTACATCAGCTACCGCTGGTAGTGGTGGTTCCTCTGGTACGGGTGGTTCAAGTGGAACATCAGGTAGTGGAGGAAGTTCTGGTAGTGGAGGTACAACAGGTTCAGCTGGTACATCTGGTAGTGGAGGTACAACAGGTTCATCTGGTACAACTGGTTCTTCTGGAACAAGTGGAACAAGTGGAAGTGGTGGAACAAGTGGTTCAACTGGTTCGAGTGGTATAACTGGTGCAGGTGGTTCATCTGGTACTTCTGGAAGTGGAGGTACATCTGGAACAAGTGGTTCAGGTGGAACTTCTGGTAATGATGGAGATGACGGAGATGACGGAACATCTGGTTCATCAGGTAGTGGAGGTACATCAGGTACTTCAGCATCATCTGGTACTGGTGGTTCAGCTGGTTCTTCTGGTAGTGGAGGTACATCAGGTACTTCTGGAAGTGGAGGTACATCAGGTACTTCAGCATCTTCTGGTTCTGGTGGTACTGCTGGTAGTGGTGGTACATCGGGTACTGCAGGAACTGGTGGTTCTTCAGGTACATCAGGTAGTGGAGGTTCATCAGGTACAAGTGGTGAACAAGGTACTTCTGGTTCAGATGGTACATCAGGTAGTGGAGGTACATCAGGTACTTCTGGAAGTGGTGGAACAAGTGGTTCTGGTGGTACATCAGCAACCGCTGGTAGTGGTGGTACATCAGGTACTGCGGGAACGGCAGGTTCATCTGGTAGTTCTGGAAGCGCAGGAACAAGTGGAAGTGCTGGAACAAGTGGAAGTGCTGGTTCTTCAGGTTCATCAGGTTCATCGGGTACTTCTGGTAGTGGTGGTTCAAGTGGTTCTGCTGGTTCAAGTGGAGCTCTATCCTTAACTGGTAACACCGATAATGGCTTAATCACACTAAATGGTTCAGCACCAAACGCAACTGTTGAATCAAACCTTACTTTTGATGGTACAACCCTAAACATAACAGGTAATCTGAATGTAACAGGTACTCAAACAATTGTGAATACCGAAACCATTCAGTTAGCAGATAATATTATAACTCTTAATTCAAACTTTACATCAGGTACTCCTTCTGAAGATGCTGGTATTGAAGTTTTAAGAGGTGATTCGGATACTAGAAGTTTTTATTGGGATGAATCAGAAGATAATTGGTACGCTGAAACTCGGTTAAGGACACCAATTTTAGATGTAGATTCTTATATTAGACATGGTGGTGATACAAATACATACATTCGGTTCGTAGGTGGAGATGACCTTCAGTTGGTAGCTGGTGGTAGGCAAATGATTCGAATGGATGAAGGTACTAATCCAGATAGATTACGATTTGTAACCGATGATGACTATACGGATTCATCTGGTAATTGGACTATGTCTGGTAATGTAACGATTGGTGGTACTATTGATACTGGGCAGGGTGCTACTGAGGTTTACCTAATGAACCAAAATGTTCGTACCTCTGATAATGTAACATTTAATCAGGTAAATGCATCATTTGTTGGTAATTTAACCGGAACTGCTGATAGAGCAGAAGCGGTAGATTCAAATGATACTCGTTCTACAAATGATACTCCTTCATCTCGTCAAAACGGTGTTTACTTTGATTTCAAAAGTAACGCAACCAATGGATTAAGTGATGGTGGTTCTTACAACGGCCAAATGACTTGGAGAAGTTATGGTGGTGGTACTGATTTAAGTGGTGGATATCCAATTCAGATTGCATATACTGCAAATGGTAGATTATGGAGTAGAATGGGTACTGGTAACACTACTTGGGGAAGTTGGAGACAAATATTAGATAGTGTATCTCAACCATATGCTTATAATATGAATCAGAATGTTCGTACAACTGATTCACCTACATTTGATAATTTAACAGTTGGTGATAGTGGAAACACTGGAACTTCTCTAAATATTATAGCAACTAATACTGCTGGTTCACCTGCAGCAACTGCTGTAATCAATATGAGTGGTTATGAAGGTAGAGCAATTGGTACTTTCTTTACTGATGTATCTTATAGTGGACAAGAATGGTTTGCTGGTTTAAGATATAGTGGTGGTTTCGCAAATTACCAAATTGGATATCAAGCATCTGGTGGACAATCTGAATACTCAGCTCAATCATTATTAACAATTAACAAATCAGGTGAAGCAACATTTAGTGGTGTTGTAAATACAACTGCATTAAATACTGGACAGGGTGATAATGAGTTGTACGCAATGAATCAAAATGTTCGTACTTCAGATACTGTAACCTTCTCAAGAGTAAATTCTACGAATGTAAACACTACAAACTTCGGATACTTTGATGGTAGTGGTGCTGATGTTTATATCAATGTTGGTGATGGTAATCCATCATTCAGAGGACAGAGTCATGGTGGTACATTCACTTTCTATGGTGATAAGAACGCAGCAAGTTCGATTCTTTATTTAGGTTCGATTGATGCAGCTAAGATAGTTGATGCTGGTGTAGCAATGTATGCACCAATTTACTATGATTCGAATGATGATAATTATTATGTAAATCCTGCAGGAACTTCGAACTTAAATGGATTGACTGTAAGTGGTACTATAAATGGTTCTATTGATGCAGCAACAAGATTATCATCAAATACTGGTACTGAATCAGATAGTTTCCAATATTGGAACGCACTCAATAACTCAACTCTTAATCCTGATACCAATTGGTGGTATGGGATGAGATTA
>Ga0181553_10000836_pt1 | contig 27223 bp, 19 predicted proteins | sample 011ome_17_FD_133753 | JGI IMG/M metagenome (GOLD analysis project Ga0181553, IMG submission 133753) | Coastal salt marsh microbial communities from the Groves Creek Marsh, Skidaway Island, Georgia - 011502XT metaG (megahit assembly) | ecosystem: Environmental > Aquatic > Marine > Intertidal...
AAAAGCTCTACGTCAACACGACCGGTGAGCCGGTTCGCAAAGGCCAGCCACTTATGGAGGTCTACAGCCCCGAGCTGGTGTCGGCGCAGCAGGAGTTCCTGATCGCCAATGCCGGGCAGCAAAGTCTTGCCGGCGGCAGCGCGGCCGCGCAAAAGGGGCTCGCCTCCCTCTCCTATTCTGCCCTTGAGCGGCTACGCAATTGGGATATCGGGGAAGCACAGCTTGAACGGTTGCGTCGTACTGGCAAGGTAACTCGCACTTTGACGATCGCCGCGCCCGTGGATGGCGTGGTATTGGATAAGCCATCGGTTGAAGGTATGCGCTTTCAGCCAGGGGATGCCCTCTACCGAATCGCGGATCTCGATACCGTCTGGCTTATCGCTGAGGTTTTCGAGCAGGATCTGGCGTTAGTTCAGCTTGGGCAGAAGGCGCAGCTTACGGTAAGCGCCTATCCCGACCGGCGCTTTAGGGGCGAGGTAACCTTCGTTTATCCCGATCTGTCGCCGGAGACTCGCACCGCCAGGGTTCGCATCGAGCTAACCAATCCCGACGGCCTGCTTAAGCCGGCTATGTTCGGCACCGCTCAGCTCGCAGCAGGTGAGCAGGCGCCGGTGCTCGCAGTGCCTGACTCGGCGGTAATCGACAGCGGTACTCGCCGGATTGCGCTGGTTGCCCTGGGCGAAGGTCGCTTTGAGCCGCGCGAACTGCGCACAGGCAGGCGTGCCGACGGCTACATTGAGGTGTTGGAAGGGCTGGGGGAGGGCGAGTCAGTAGTCACGCGCGCCAACTTCCTGATAGACGCCGAGAGCAACCTAAAGGCAGCGCTAAGCGGCATGAGTGGGAAGTCGGCTTCGACTGCAGAAGCGGATCCCCATGCCCATGGAGCCGCCGTCGGGCCTGACGGTCCCGCCGCGCCAGGCAATGCCGATGCACTTCATCGTCATGCTGGACACGACGATCACAGTGATAGCGGCAGTTACGAGAGCAACGAGCTTCATAAGCCGGCGGGTGAGGTGGATGCGGGCCACGGTAGCGACGCTGAGTCTGGGAGTCACCCAGATCATGTGATGCCGGACGGCGGCCATTCCCATGGAGGGCATTAAGCATGCTTGCCAAAATCATTGAATGGTCGGTGCGCAACGTCTTCCTTGTGTTGCTCGCCACGCTGATTATCATCGGCGCCGGCATCTACGCGGTAATGAAAACCCCACTGGACGCACTGCCGGACCTATCCGACGTGCAGGTGATTGTGTACACCGAATATCCTGGGCAGGCCCCGCAGGTGGTAGAGGATCAGGTCACCTATCCGCTTACCACGGCGCTGCTATCGGTGCCCAACTCCAAGGTGGTGCGAGGCTTCTCGTTTTTCGGTGCCTCCTTCGTCTATGTCATCTTCGAGGACGGTACCGACATCTATTGGGCCCGCTCGCGGGTGCTGGAGTACCTCAACTTCGCTTCGAAGAACCTGCCAGCGGGGGTGACACCCGCGTTAGGGCCAGATGCCACAGGTGTGGGCTGGGTCTACCAATACGCCTTGACCAGCACACGTCATACCCTTGCTGAGCTACGCACCCTGCAAGACTGGTTCGTGCGCTATCAGCTCACCAAGGCCGAAGGCATATCCGAGATTGCGAGCATCGGAGGCTTTGTCCAGCAGTACCAGGTCACCGTTGACCCGCAGAAGCTTCAGGCCTATGACATCCCGTTGAGCCGGATATCTGAAGTCATCCGTACCAGCAATGCCGACGTCGGTGGCCGCATCGTAGAGATGAGCGAGACCGAGTACATGGTGCGCGGTCGTGGCTACCTGCGCGGTGCAGAGGACATCGAGAAACTGGTGCTGAAAGCTTCACGCGGAATTCCGGTTCTGCTGCGTGATGTAGCTCGCGTCGAACTCGGCCCGGACGAGCGTCGCGGCGTCGTTGAGCTCGATGGAGAGGGTGAGGTGGTCGGCGGCATCGCCGTTGCCCGCTACGGCGAGAATGCTATGTCCGTGATCGACAATCTTGAGGCCAAAATAGAGGAGATCCGTCCCGGCCTGCCGGAAGGAGTGAATATCGAGACGGTGTACGACCGCTCGGATCTTATCCAGCGCGCTGTCGACAATCTCAAGTTCACGCTTCTTGAAGAGTCGATCATCGTTGCGCTGGTGTGCGTTGTGTTTCTTCTGCACGTGCGCAGTGCGCTGGTGGCCATCCTCATGCTGCCGATTGGCATCCTAATGTCCTTCATCGCCATGCGCTGGCTAGGGCTCAACTCCAACATCATGAGTTTGGGCGGCATCGCGATCGCCATCGGTGCGATGGTGGACGCAGCTATTGTGATGATCGAGAACGCCCACAAGCACCTGGAGCGAGCGCCGCCGGAGAAGCCGCGTGTACATATTATAATCGAGGCCTGTCGGGAGGTAGGCCCTGCGCTGTTCTTCTCGCTGCTGATCATCACAGTCTCCTTCCTACCGGTGTTCACGCTGGAGTCGCAGGAGGGGAGGATGTTCTCGCCGCTGGCGCTCACCAAGACCTTCGCTATGGGCGCTGCGGCGCTGCTATCAGTGACCCTGGTGCCGGTGCTGATGCTGCTGTTCGTGCGAGGGCGGATAATCCCCGAGCACAAGAACCCGGTGAACCGCTTTCTGATATGGGTCTACCGCCCGATCATCCAAGGTGTGCTGCGTTGGAAGGTGATGACAATCGTTGTAGCGCTGGTGGTTTTGGTCGTTAGCATTTTGCCGGCGCGGCAGCTCGGTAGCGAGTTCATGCCGCGACTCAACGAGGGCACGCTGCTGTATATGCCAGCCTCGCTTCCTGGTATGTCTATTACCAAGGCCGCTGAGCTCATGCAAACGCAGGACCGGATCATCAAGAGCTTCCCAGAGGTGGCCTCGGTGTTTGGCAAGGCGGGCCGCGCGGCCACGGCCACCGACCCGGCGCCGGTGGAAATGTTCGAGACGGTGGTTAACCTCAAACCGGAGAAAGAGTGGCGGCCAGGAATGACGGTGGACAAGCTCATCGCCGAGATGAACGACGCGCTGAAATTTCCGGGCGTGGCAAATAGCTGGACTATGCCCATCCAAGGGCGCTTGGACATGCTCTCCACCGGCATTCGAACGCCCATTGGCATCAAGGTATTTGGCATGGACCTCGCCGGGATCGAGCGGCTAGCAACTCAGATTGAAGCGGTTGTGCAGGCAGTGCCCGGCACCACCAGCGCGTTTGCCGAACGTATTACAGGCGGCTTCTACCTCGACATTTCGCCCGACTATGACGCCTTGGCCCGCTACGGCTTGACGGTAGGGGAAGTGCAAACGGTGATTAGCACCGCCCTTGGCGGCGAGCTTGTGACCACCACTGTCGAAGGGCGGGAGCGATTCGGCGTCAATGTGCGCTATCCGCGAGAGCTGCGTTCCGATCCCCAACGGATCGGCACTGAAGTGCTAGTGCCGACGCCGAGCGGTGCACAGATACCACTCGGCCAGCTTACGGACATCAGCATCACTAAGGGCGCGCCGAGCATCCGCACTGAGAACGCATTGCTATCGGCCTATATCTACGTGGATATTCGTGATAGGGATATCGGTAGCTACGTGCGCGAGGCGCAGCAAGCTGTACAGGAGCAAGTGAGTTTCCCGCCTGGGTATTATGTCACCTGGAGCGGCCAGTTTGAGTACATGGAGAGAGCGGCCGAGCGGCTGAAAATCGTAGTGCCGTTGACGCTGGTGGTGATCTTCCTCCTGCTGTATCTGAACTTCCGGCGGCTTACCGAGACGCTGATCGTCATGCTCTCAGTGCCATTCTCGCTGGTAGGTGGCGTTTGGCTGATGTGGGCGTTGGGCTACAACTTCTCCGTTGCAGTAGCGGTGGGTTTCATTGCTCTGGCTGGCGTTGCCGCGGAGACAGGCGTGATCATGCTGATCTACCTTGACCACGCGCTCGATGAGCGTCGAGCAGAGCGGGAGGCTGCCGGTGAAAAGCTGACGGTGGATGACCTTTACCAGGCAGTGATAATTGGCGCGGTGGATCGAGTGCGGCCGAAGATAATGACTGTGGTTGCCATCATGGCCGGTCTGTTGCCAATCATGTGGGGCACCGGTACCGGATCGGAGGTGATGAGGCGCATCGCCGCGCCGATGGTGGGCGGCATGGTTTCTTCGACGATTCTTACGCTGGTTGTTATTCCGGCGATCTATACGCTCGTGAAACAGCGTGGCCTGGCCCGTTCGGCTTGCTAAATGATGCGGATTCGAGCATCGATTTGTTCGAATCCGCCCTGATCGTCCGGCCGGTGGGTAATCGCATCGACTCCGACACCGATTCGCATCCTCCATCAGTCATTCGCGACGCTAATGGAGCCATAGATCTTGGAGGCGAAACGGTGTCGCTGCTGACTGTGCAGGCGCGATTCCCATCGACGGTATCGTCAACAACCAAAAGGCCCCAGGCTAAAATAGAGAAGACGTTGCATCGCCTGATAGATGTGCCGTGCAGCATGGCGCACGTGAAGTACGTTGCCGAAATCGATCTGGCGCTTAACCAGAAGTACTCGGCGTGCGGCATTCGCATCGCCTCCTAATTCCACCGGTCTTCATCTGGTCGCCGTGATGGATCTTGGTTTACGCCAGCTAACAAGCCAGGTCGAGCAGCACCGCAGATTCCAAATAACTGCCGCGGGAATCCATTCTCGGACGGCAGGCCAAGCGATGCGAATGGACAGCCACGCAAATCAGGCTTCGTGTCGATCACGTCTGCTACCTGTAGCAGCTACTTCGATCCAGGCGACCTGGCGTGGCCTCGGTGATTGCCACCATCGGGTGCTTCATCGGGCTACACAGAGCAAACGAAGCGGCATTGTACGGATTAAGCTTGCCGCACTCACCGCCTCAAGATCTTGGCGGTACTGCCTGCGCCCGCCACTTTCGTGAGGCAGTCGTATCCGCGTTGGGCAGCCCTAGCTCCGCAATTGCGCGCTAAAATGAAAGACGCTCCCCGCCGTTACCTTATGCTTCATGGGTAAGGCGCGAAGCCGCGTCTCTGAGCCGTCCGGATCAATTCGAACGAGCCATCCATCCCTCGCCATTATCAGCGTACGGCCTGCCTGAACTGCACGCAGGTAAGCAGCATGCGTGGCGCTGGCTGCGAGCGCAGGAATCAATACCTCGGGATGGCCAATTTCGTGGTCGCTGGGCTCTGTCATGGTTTAGCCTCCAAATAGGGGGAATCTACGACATGGGTGTGCGCTATGGTAAGGCGTCTCCGCCATGCTTCTGACTTTAGCTTCTGTAAGGAGGGTGGCGTCATGGACACACCTAACAGCTGGCGAGTTGTCTGCCAAGATCCGGGAGACGGCAGCGGAGACGTAATCGTTGAGCTTCCATCTGAGTTACTTGCGAAACTCGGTTGGACGCTGGGAGATGAGCTGATAGTGGAGAAAAGCGAGGAGGGATTTTCCCTAAAGCTCAAACCGCGGCCCGTGAACGCACCTCTTTAGGCGGATTGCACCGCATAGGCGGCATAGCCAATGAGGCGTTCCGGCGTTAGATCGAACTGCGCTTCGAAACACTCGACCATCGTTCTGGTCGAGTCGACTGCGGCAGTACGATGCACCGGAGTCGTTTCCACTTACATGATCACGCCATGCTCGGTGTCGCTCAGGAAGTTGGCGGAGTAGGCAAAATAAGCCGAGCCAGGGCGGCGGTGTCAGACTTTATTCCTGGCTGCGGTGGGGCTTTTCCGGCGGACGCGTTAGGCTGTGTCGAACTATATTTCCGTTGTTGCGGCATGCCATAGCGCTGAAGCTTGCGGATTTTGCGGCCCTCTATGTCAAACTATATTCTGGGCATCCAATCATGGATTTACCTCGGGGTTAGTGTGGGTTGTTGTTGCCCTCAGAGTGTCCATCGATCCAGCAACGACCTTCGAGCAAGGAATCCGATTTAATTTTCAGGCACCTTTCACATGCCAAGATCTAAGCTCTGACCGGTCCAAGGTGAGCCCGATGTCGAGAGGATTTCTGCTTTGGTACGCCTGCGTAATGATTCACAAACCGCACGTTAACGCTGCTTCCGGGCTTAATGCGTCGAATGTGGGTGTCAAACATTGGCGTTGTTAGAGCTGGCTTGCTCTGATACCCCCGTCAAACCTGCTCTTGATTGGCGCGAGTTTGTGTCAATCAATGGACTTGAGTTTGACGGTCAATTGCCAATTACCGAAATAGCCGCAAGAGGTAGGGGTGACGGGCGATTTGGCAGTGTCAATGTAGGGAACGTAAGGTGATACCAAGCCCCTCTGATCCCGGGAATGACGGCGAACGCCAGTGACTCAGTAGTCTCTGCAAAGCCAACGAAAACCACTACCCTGGTCGGCCGGCGCAAACTCGGCGCTCTGGAAGTATCGAGTGTAGGCCTGGGCGTGCAGATCATGAGTCGCACCTACCAGACGACAATCCCTAATCGGGTGGAGATGCACAACATCATTCGCACCGCGTTCGAGCACGGCGTCACCTTCTATGATGCGGCCGAGGCGTATGGCCCCCATGAGGTGGAGCGAATTCTCGGTGAAGGCGTGGCCCCGTTCCGCAATGAGGTGGTGATCGCTACCAAGTTCGGCTGGAACATCGATCAGCAAACCGGTGAGCGCCGCCCAGGGCTCAATAGCCGCCCGGAGCACATCAAGTTAGTCGTTGAGGGCATGCTCAAACGCCTGCGTACGGATCGCATCGATCTTCTTTACCAGCACCGCGTCGACCCGCAGATACCAATTGAGGACGTGGCGGGGGCGGTCAAAGACTTGATGGCCGAAGGCAAGGTGCTGCATTGGGGCTTGTCCGAAATGGGGCTGAAGACATTGCGCCGAGCGCATGCCGAGCTGCCCGTTAGCGCGGTGCAGAACGAATATTCGCTGCTATGGCGAGGCCCCGAGCAGGAGCTGATTCCGCTATGTGAGGAACTGGGTATCGGCTTCGTCCCCTGGAGCCCGCTCGGGGTCGGCTTTCTCAGCGGGGCAATCGACGAAAAGACGCGCTTTGCCGAGGGTGATATTCGCGGGATCGAAGCCCGATTTGCGCCGGAGAGTCGGACTAATAACCTGAAGCTTGTGCGCCTGGTGAAAGCCTGGGCCGAACGCAAGAGCGTGACACCCTCCCAGCTCGCATTGGCCTGGCTGATGGTGCAAAAGAACTGGATTGTGCCCATTCCAGGTACGACACAGATGGCGCATATGCTCGAAAACAACGCAGCGGCACAAGTGACCTTCAACAATCAGGAGCTTGCGGAACTCAATGCGGCCTTGGCTGAAATCAGCATCCAAGGTGAACGGCTACCACCGGCTGTGCTCGCCTATAGCGGGGTCGAAGCCCCAGCGCAGTGATGTTTTCGGTTTAGCCCGGATAACGCAGGGCATCGCGCAGCAAGGTAAAAGCCGGTGAACTCTGTCGCCGGCTCGGGTAATAGAGGTGGTAGCCCGAGAAGGGCTCGCACCAGTCTTCAAGCACGCGAATCAGCCGGCCTTCAGCTACATGCGCCTGCACTAGGTCTTCGGCCATGTAGGCCAAACCTAACCCCTGGAGGGCTGCCCCCAGGCGCATGGCGATGTTGTTGAACACCAGTTGGCCCTCAACTCGTACCTTGAGTTCCTCTCCGTTCTTCTCGAATTCCCAAGGGAAGATGCCGCCGTAGGTGGGCATGCGGATGTTGATGCAATTGTGCTGCATCAGGTCACGCGGAATTACTGGTTGCGGATGCCTAGCGAAATACGCCGGGGAGCCGACGACAGCCATGCGCATATCTGGGCCGATGCGCATCGCAATCATGTCCTTGGCCACTTGTTGACCTAGCCGTACGCCGGCGTCGTAGCCTTCCGCCACGATATCGGTCAGACCGTAGTCGACGATGACCTCGATGCTCAGATCCGGATTATCCGGTAGCAGCGTTGCCAGTACGGGTTGCAGGATAGTGATCGCCGCATGCTCGCCAGCGGTGAGGCGCAGCTTGCCCGCCGGCTTGTCACGAAACTCGCTGAGCAATCCCAGCTCGCTGTCGATTTCTTCGAATCTGGGCGCGACCACCCGCAGCAGATGTTCTCCTGCCTCCGTGGGGGCAACGCTGCGAGTGGTGCGCGCGAGTAGCCTAACGCCGAGGCGCTCTTCCAGCTGGCGCATGGCGCGACTCAAGGCCGGCTGCGACATACCTAGCTTGGCAGCGGCGCGCGTGAAACTACGCTCCTGCGCCACGGCTGCAAAGATCGCGAGCTGGTCGTAGCTTTCAGTGGCCATTAATGCACACCTGTTATGAACCAACTGCGATTATGCCACCAGGCAAGCTACAGCTGCTTGGTTCCACATTGCCCCAATAGACGACGGTTTCTGTGAGTGTGGGGGAATTCCGTAATGTGTGGTGCCAGAACACACGCGGCAGCTTAGGGTCGATTTCAGCTGGTAACGATAGGCCGCTTCTGGCCGTAAGCGGAAGCGGTGCTATCTGCCCCTAAGAGGTGTGTTCAAGCTCGTCGTTTGAGCTTTAGCGAATTTCCCTGGCTCACTTTTCTAAACTGACGACTCACCGTCGCGCGAGCCCATACAGTGGCGGGCCTGAAAGCAAAGCTCGCACTTGATTTAGGTTGTCACCAACGGTCATTGAAGCGAAATGCCTTTATACCAGCGGCTGGGCGATCCTATTGATAAGTTCCGGCCCATCATTCCGCACGTTCCCGACGTCCTTACCCACCGGATGCCACTCGAATTCCTCGACGCATAAACCATGCGCCAGTGCTAGCTCCTCAGCCTTGAGCGGCAAAAGCTCCTGCTGCATCCAGAGCGCAGCGTACTCTGGCGATAGAACCAGAGGACGCCGATCGTGAATATCGAGCATGCCGGCAGCGCTAGATGACGTAATGACAACAAAGCCGTCGCCGTCTCGGGGTTCCAGCGAGGCGCCTCGCTGAAACCGCCCGAGCGCAGCGAAAAACATCGGCTCGCCGCTACGGAGCGTGATGTAGTAGGGCTGCTTGATCTTCGGGTTGGCCGCGTCCTTCTTCCACTCGTACCAACCATCAGCGGGCACTATTGCGCGGCCGGTTTGCCAGATATCGCGAAAGAACTTGCTAGTCGCGGCCGTTTCCACCCTGGCATTTATCGCTGGTGGTCGCTTCCCCTGTGCCCACAATGGGGCGTAACCCCACTTGACCGGCTCCATGCGCAGGCCATCATCGTCCTGGTGCAGGAGCTGAACCAGTGATTGCGGACACACGTTGTAGCGTCCGATTGGCTCAGGATTCACGCTGCCACGCAATGGCAAGGGCAGCTGCATCGCGATCTTGTCCAGGTACTCATAGGCGATTCGGTACTGAGCGAAACGTCCACACATGGGTGCCCCCGCACATCTGGTTCAATTGACCGGACTCTAGCTTCAGAATACTGTATATGCATACAGTTATGAGGTCTGTGCCATGCCCGTCCATATGTTGGGACCTGCTGCTCCCGCCACAATTGCACTGCCGTTTTTCAGTTTCTGCGTGCCCGCCGGATTCCCGAGCCCAGCGCAGGACCACATGGAGGGGAGCATCTCGCTCGACGAGCTGATGAACATCCGAGCTCCGCATACCTACCTGGCGCGCGCAGACGGGGAGAGCATGATCCAGGTCGGCATTTTCGACCGAGACATTCTGATCATCGACCGGGGACGGGAGGCAGAAAAAGGGGAGGTGATCATCGCAGCGCTGAATAACGAGCCTCTGGTCAAGATTTTCGACCGAGCCGGCAGCCAGGTCATTCTGCGCTCGGCTAATCCGAAGTTCCCGCCGCGGTACCTCCTCGAAAGCGAAGAACTCTACGTATGGGGCGTGGTGTCATACAGCATCCGAATCCATGGCAAGTACTGAGCGGGCCATCGCCCTCATTGATTGCAACTCGTTCTACGCCAGCTGCGAGCGTGTCTTTCGACCAGACTTGCGCCGTACGCCTATCGTCGTGCTTTCGAACAATGACGGCTGCGTGATCGCGCGCTCGGCCGAGGCAAAGCAGCTCGGTATCAAAATGGGCGTGCCGTATTTTCAGATCCGGCGCGACCTGGAGCGTTGGGGCGTTGTGGTGTTTTCCAGCAATTACGCGCTGTACGGCGACATGAGCGAGCGCGTCATGACGGTCATCGAGAGCCTGGTGCCTGCGGTTGAGGTGTACTCAATCGACGAGTCGTTTGCCGACCTTACCGGTGTGCCAGACGTCGAAGTGCTCGGCAGGCGGATCCGCGCTGAGGTACTGCGCAGCACAGGTATCCCGGTCGGGGTGGGCATTGGGGGGACCAAGACGCTCGCCAAGTTGGCGAACCATTCAGCGAAGCGCTGGCAGAAGCAGACGGGTGGGGTAGTGGACCTTCTCGACCCGGTGCGGCGCGACAAGGTGCTGCGCGTGACTGACGTCGGCGATGTATGGGGTGTCGGTCGCCGGATGACCGAGCACCTGAACAGGTTGGGCATACGTACTGCTTGGGATCTAGCTAGCGCGGATGCCTGGACCCTGCGCAAAAAATTCAGCGTGGTCATCGAGAAAACCGCACGCGAACTGCGCGGGACGCCGTGCCTCGATCTGGAGGAGGTCGCGTCACCCAAACAGGAGATCTGCTGCTCGCGGATGTTCGGCAAGCGCCTGCGCGAGCTTGAGCCAATCAAGGACGCAGTGGCGGCATATGCCGCTCGGGCCAGCGAGAAGCTGAGGGCACAGCAGTCCATGTGCAAGCGCGTCCGAATCAGCATCCGTACCGGCATGTTTAATCCCGACGAGCCCAAGTTCGCGAAAGGCGTCGTGTGTGAGCTGCCGTATCCCACCAACGACACCCGCTACATCATCCGGGCGGCGATCGCTGGGTTGGAACACATCTATCGCGATGGCTTTTCGTTCAGCAAGGCAGAGGTCCTGCTGATGGACCTCTGCCAGCGCGGCGAGTACACCGACGATCTATTCGCCCAAACCCAGCCCGCCGCGTCGGAGCGCGTTATGGGCGTGCTCGATGCAATCAACGCCAAGTGGGGCCGCAATACCCTCCGGCCCGGCCGCGTAACCACCGCGCCGGACTGGGGCATGCGACGGGAGATGATGAGCCAAAGTTTCACGACCAGGCTGGATCAGTTGTGGGTGGTGCGGTGCAACTAGGCGAGTGCATGCGAGGACCGATGAATTCCAGGTACTGGTTGTAGTGCGATCGCTTGCATCCGTTGACCGCTGAAAGCGTAAAGAAAAAGCCAGGCAGTGCCTGGCTCTTGTGTTGGTCGGATAGCTTACTGAAGCCAACCCTCTACCTTTTCGGCGCCGTGCTTTTCTTTCCAAGCTTTCAAAATCTTATGATTGCCACCCTTCGTCTCTACCACCTCTCCAGTTTCTGGGTTTTTGTAAACCTTAACTTGGCGCTGCCGACGAGGCGCTTGAGACGTCGGGGTGGCGCTGATGCTGGTGCGGCTGGGCTGCGGATCCAATATTGAAATAATTTCGCGCAGGCCTACGTCATATTGCCCCATCAAATTGCGGAGTTTTTCCTCGAACTCGATTTCGCGCTTGAGTTTGTCGTCATTCTTAAGAGCATCAAGCTGCTTGAGCTGGGCTGCGAGCTGGGCTTCTAGAGCTTTGAATTCGGCGAGTTTGGACATGGGTAACCTTCGGAGAACGAAACTGCTTTGTGTGTCTCAGTCTACCGCTTGGGCACGGAGGGAGAAAACTAAGGACCGACCGATTTCGTGAGTAATTCAGTCATCGAGAAGGCTGGTACAGGGATGGCGCTGCGGAGTGTTTGTCAGCCAGAGAGGTGCGTACTTCCTGACATATGAAGTGGTGGGTTAGCAAAATGGGAGGTGACCAAGCGGCGGCCGTTGCATAGAAACGTCGCGCATCCCGTAGAGGAAGCGGACGTGAGCAGGCTTCTTCTGCTTTAGCAGAGGTAGCCATGCATAGCATCGAAATTGGAGCTAGCCATTTACCTGCGGCAAATGAAGAAAGCTGCCTTTTTTGACAACAATGGCAGCCGCTTCGCGAAGGCAGTTGATCATTTTGGTCTTATTGCTCGGTCTCGCTCCACATTCGTTTCGCTTACCTGCAAACGCCCAAAATGCTCAACTGCCCCATACTTGAAGGTTTCAAGTATGGGGCGCGGGGGCATACTTGAAGGAACGCTTCGCTGCTTCAAGTATGCCCCCGCAATTTTGTTGTCAAATCATAGCCGCCAGGCGTTGCCTGGCCGAAATGGCGATTGTGCACAGACGTGAGCTGCGCCATTCGCGGGCGCTGCCGCCCCGGCCTCAATCATAAGCCCGATCACTGCGGCACACTTGTCTTACGACCGCCATGTCACATGACTCGAGTGCTGCAGTCTCGCCGTGTCACTCGTAGGGCTTGCGGCAGTTAGTGAGTGTCGATGCGCCGGGTGACCGTGCCGTGTGTCTGTCACAGTGGCGTTATGAAGCGGTGTCCGGTCTGATGCCAAAGCGCCCACGCTTCAACTGAAATTTGTGTGGCAGCAGCCGACTGTCACGGAATTCTCGTCGCAGCGGATGCAAGTTCTTCGATGGTGGACTGTGCTCAGCGATAGGGCGTGCCAACCGTCGCCGCAAGCGATGCCCGGAGTTGCGTGAAAATTCGGTTTCTTTCCTGTTGTGTTCAGAACGAAAAAGGCCGCAGATTGGCTGCGGCCTTTTATTCATCCTGTCTCATAATCATCTCCAGGCGATGATTGTTTTGAACGCTACGCGCTAGCAAGGCTTTTGCTTAGTTCTCCTTCCTCGCTTTCCGCGTCCGGCTTGGTTTGCGAGCAGCTTTTTAAAATGCTCCCAGCGGATCTGCTCGGTCTGTGCGTTGTATGTCAGTCCCCGTTCCATCTGCTCCAGTAATCTCAGACTCAGTGGCTGCTCCAGGTAATGGTCTGCTGTGACTTCTGGTGCACCACCCTCATGGCCGAGCAGATAGGCGATCGTGGATGGAGATATGCCTGACCGTTCCAGCCGAACGGCAAACGAGCGACGGAGACTTTTAAAATTGAGCCCGCCATTAACCGCCGGCGGACAGTGCTGACCGATGTATCCTGTACCCGTGCACGGCCCGCAGAAAAACCGACTTGGGTCGCGGGAGTATAGGTGCTTTGGATCGAAGCTCAGCTCGTTGAAAAGCAGAGCGTCATTGCCATCGGCCTGGCGCCGTTCTTCTACGAAATTTAGAAAGCCCATCTCCACTAGCTTCGAGCAGATTGGAATCTGCCGAGCCGACGGCCCCGTCTTCAACGACTTGTTGTAGCCATTATCGTTGATATCGATAAGGTCTACGCCGTGGACATCCTGGATCACATCATGCACACGTAGCTGGCAGAGCTCGTTAAGCCGCGCGCCGGTATAGAGCCCAAGCGGGAGCAACCAAAACCGATAGGGCTTGGCGTCCTGGTTGATTTTCGGCAGGTCGCCTGCGAGATACTTTCTGTAGGGCCAGCCTGAGAACATCTGATTCAGATTGCTATCCAGAAATGGCTTGGTGATTTCGGCGTGTTTTGTATTGCAGGTCGCGACTTTGATCGCCTCGGTAATCAGCTTGCTCTCAAGTGCTTCGTCTAGCATTCGATTGAACAACTGATAGTAGGTCGTGAGGTTTGCGCCTTTGCTACCCGACGCAGCGTTCTGCTTGAGTAACGACGGTAGCTGATCCTTCAGACGCTGTACGTCGGCCCGATCAAGCTCAGCAACTCGGCGGGTAGGATTATCTTGCGTCAGAGCGATTTTTAGTTTCTCCATCCGCGCTCGAAGCATGTGCTCGGATTTCCCTGCGTAATTGTTTTCTCGCAGAAAGCGGGACAGCGTTATGTCCATGAACTCGGTAAGCAAAGGAGAAGACTGAAAGCGGTTTATCGCATCCGTAATCGCTGAAATGTTTGCCAACGCGATTCGCAAGTGTTCTTCATGGCCGGGTTCGACGATAAGACTCAGGCCTTTGTAAAAAGGAATGGAGAGGGGGGCAGTTACATTCATATTTACCTCACAGTGGGTGAGGCTTGAGATTATTACTGGATGGATAAACAGTCAAGATAATCTATTAGGATTTACCATGCGATAGTTTTTATTGACAACTTGTCAATAATCGCAAGATGAGCAAAAGGTAAGAGCGAGCCCCTACCTTTTATTAGCTGAATATTATGCGTACGTTTTCCAGTGTCGCTTAGCAACCCGCACGCTGGGGAAGGGGGTGCCAACCGGGCGACCGACATTGAAAACGCCCTGGCGTTCTCGTAACTCTTGATAGTGCCGGTAATGGATGTGTCCCAGCCCTAGCCCGAAATCGAGCTTGTCGAGCTCGTCTTTGAGCACGTCAGACGGATAGCAGTCGCCGTACCCACCGGTGGTACTTTTATCCGAGTGGCCTACAAGCGCTTTGGCTTTCGCCAGGTCAAGGTTCGGTCTGCGAAATTGATTGATAAAGGTGTGGCGCAGACCGTGGTACGTCAGGCCGTCATCTCCCAGGCCGCAAAGCCCAAGGTAACCCCGGCTAATCTGGCTTGAGCCGAGAAACCAACGGCTCGCAACATGCCCGGGAGAAAGGTCGCCGTATACCCGAATATTGTCGAAAAGCGGAGCCTTGCCGTCTCGCTCGACAGCTTCCAGGCGTGCTTGATGAAACTCCAGGAAGCCCGACTCGATAAGCTGCCGGTGAATCGGCACCAACCTTTCCGAATCGGACGTCTTCAGCTGTTTCGACCCGCTTCGATTGATGCTGATGAGCCAGACGCCGAGTTCTTGCCGAATGTCTTCGAGCCGTAGCTGGCACAGCTCACTTAGCCTTGCGCCTGTAAAAAGGCCAAGCAGCGGCAGCCAAAACTTGTAGTCATCCAAGCGCCAGCGCGGCGGCGTGGTCAGTGTGTAGGCCGGACCGTGAAGAAGTTTCTCGATCTGGCTTGGGCTATACGTGCGCTTCCTCGGCGCCTCGGCTCCTTTGGTGCTGAATGCCAATCCGGCCGCGATATTTTCGGTGATGTAACCCTGATCATGAGCGTAGGTGACAAGGGCCCTTGCCAGCTCAAAAAACTTTTTCGCAGTGCGAGGGTTGATTGGCTCGAACTTACCGTCGCTAATGATCTTACTTAGCGGCTGGTTACGCGTGGCACGGAGGCGATGCCGGTTCTTCGGATAGCTACGCAGATGATCGCGTAGCGTGTTGAATTCAGCGCGAGTCAGCGTCTCGACTTGCCGGTGCCCGCCAAGCAGCTCGCACAGGCCTTCCAGGCGGGCCTTTGCGGTAATGCGAGTCCGCGGGTTAGCCCAGGCGCCTTCACGAATTTGCCGTTCTTCGTATTCCTTTACCAAAGCTGCGAGGCTCAACCCTGCGTTTGAACCACGCGCCGGCGAGACAATGCGATCGTTGACGGAGGGTTGCGTAAAGAGGGTTTCAAGCTTGGCTTTCTGCGCGTCGGGCAGAACGCTCCCGAGCGCATTCAGCAACGCGAGCGTGCCTGGATCCTGTGGCGGTGCCACAGCATCTGTCGGCGAGTTCAGCTCCGGAATCGTCTGCATAGGCTCGGCGGTTGCAGCAGAACCCAACATCCGCCGAACCAGGTCACCGATTTCCTGCATGGCTTGGGCGTAAGGATCTTGGTGATCGTCTTCCTGAAAGTAACGCAACAGCACCTTATCAACCTTCTGCAGCGTATACGTCAGCATGAGGACCGCAATGATGATGGAGCTAGTGAGCAGCTCAACCCGAAAGCTTTTCTTTTCTCTCAGATGCGCTTTCATGCACAGCGGATCGAGTTCGATAAGCATCACATAAAGCCCCGATCCCTCCTGCACCAAGAGCGCTCGATCAATGATGCGGAGCTTCAGATGCATCGCGTTGGCTTGCTGAAGATGAAAATGCAAAGCTTGCCGAGATTGCGGTAGTGCTGGGGGGATGTGCATGAGATTCCGACCCTGGTCTGGGCGGGCATGGCACAGGTATTCATAAAGCGTCATCGCTGCAAATGCAGGAGATTCTTTCGAATAGCGCCCTGGGGAGGGTGGGACGGTCTCGAGTACATCAAGGGCGGCGTAAATGTACCGGGCAGCGTCGCTCGCCACGTTCTGGTTGTTGGTTCCGAGCGGCCAGTCAAAGCGTACGAACCCGACCCCAAGCGCTTTTACCAGTGCGGGCGTTGGTGTCAGTGCGAAGAAAATTTCGCCCCCTGGCTCGTGGCTATAGAGCACTACACGCTCGGCACTCTCTTTCATCATGCGAGCGTGGGCGACCGAAAGGTCTTGGTTCGCGAGCTTCATGGGCGACGGACGGACTTTCCAAACCCGGTCGGCGAATTTGAGTGCTTCCGCTACCGCTAAGTAAAACCTTTGGAGGTCAACCAGCAGGCGGTCAGAAAAGAGCTCGACATAGTGCTCGGTTGCCTTGGCAAGGAACTGCTCGAAAGAAGCATTCAGGTACTTAGCGAGATCGCGGGCCAGGGCTTCGTCGTGGCTGAGCGACCACCGGATTTGCGCAGGCAGTTTCGGGTTGGCCGCGAAATGCTTAGGGAATGTGAGGTAGTACTGGAAGCCAGTGTTGGCTTGATAGACCAGGTGGGGGACACCCGTTTTGCTTTGGCGCTTGGACATGATGGCATACCTTTTGGATTCACAGACGGACTGTGAGTAATCCAATGCCATCAAATCTGGGCTGAAACCCGCGTTCTAGACGGGTTTCAGTGTTGAATTGGTGGCGGAACACGGAACCGAACCCGCGTCCGCAATCCGAGACAGATGGTAACGCCTTGGCCCTGAGGGCGTGGATTCGAGGAATTGACCAAATCAGTTCGCCAGCATTTACCCCCTGCTACGTCCGTCACCCGGCGATTTCTCAAGCATGACAAGTCCAAGAGCCAGGTAAGATAACGTCGTCGGCACACGCACTGGAAAGAACGCGCAAGCGCGTTCATCAGCGAATCTCAAGGAAACGAAGGTGATGGAATGCAGCAAATGCGGTGCTACGGTGACGAACGGAACAAAGGGTTCTGCGTGCATTGCGGTGGACAAAGCGAGACCGTCGATCATGTTCCGTCGAGGGTTCTCTTGGACGAGCCATATCCGGACAACCTGATGGCGGCCCCGGCGTGCCGCAAATGCAACAACGAATTTTCCATCGACGAAGAGTATCTGGCCTGCTTGCTCGAATGCGTCATTGCCGGCGACACCACCCCCGATACGTTGCGACGGGCCAAGATTTCACGCATCTTGCAGCGGAACCCCTCGCTCTTGGAGCGATTGCAACGGGCGTGGATGAATGACGTGCACGGCCCAGTTTGGGCGGTCGAACTCGACCGGGTGAATCGCGTCATCGTCAAGCTGGCTCGCTGCCATGCAGCGTTCGAATTCAACGAACCACAACTCCACGAGCCATCGCATCTTGAAGTGAAGCCACTGCCGCTCATGACGGAAGAAGAGCGGGAAGCCTTCGAACGTGATGACGACAGGTTCGAAGTCTGGCCCGAGGTCGGGAGTCGGGCGATGCAGAGAGTGCTGATGATGGACAGCGAAGCTTTCGTTGAATGGCTGGCAGTGCAAGAGGGAAACTATCGCTTTCGTACCAGCCAAGCCAACGGGCTGACCGTAAAGATCGTGCTTCGAGAATATCTCGGATGCAAAGTCGTCTGGGACTGACTCGACAGGCAGCGCTCATCATTGCGGAAATTTCGAAGTGGATTGGCCGGACCGGTGACGCCGCCTGCGTGTCGACCAGTGGGCGCAAAAGACCGTGCAACACGCAGAAATTTGCTCGCCGGAGAGGAACTCTCAAGCCTCCATCTTCTGCTGGGTCGCCTGGCCCGCTGTATTCATGGTGTGAATGAAGGACACGTTACCTTGGGCGACAGAATCCTTAAGTGGTGCCCCACCCGCGATACCAAAGGGGGCGGGAGATCTTGTCTCTGGGTATGCTATGGGTCATAATGTCCGCAATTTTACCCAGAGAAAGCCACGATGACCCACGCCCAACCGCTGGAGCTGCTTAAGCAGGCGCGTAACAGATTCACCCAACGCGAAATTGCCGATCATGTTGGCAAAGACACCAAGACCGTTAGGCGTTGGGAAAAGGGCGAGACGCCATGCCCCGCAATGCTCGAACCTGCGCTGCGCGACCTTCTACAGCAACCGAGCACCCCAGCCACGGAAGGCGGCCACAGCTTCTGCTTTATTGACCTTTTTGCAGGCATCGGTGGCATTCGCATGGGCTTCGAGGCTCATGGTGGCGAATGCGTGTTCACCAGTGAATGGAATGACTTCTCGAAAAAGACCTATCTCGAGAATTACGGCGATAACCACCCCTTCGTCGGTGACATAGTGCCGTATCCAGCCGAAGACGTACCAGATCATGACGTCTTGCTTGGGGGATTTCCTTGTCAGCCTTTTAGCATCGCCGGGGTGAGTAAGAAAAATTCGCTAGGTCGCCCGCATGGCTTCGAGTGCACAACGCAAGGGACTCTGTTCTTTGATGTGGCTCGCATTATTGCCACTAAGCGTCCCAAAGCATTCCTTCTGGAGAACGTCAAAAACCTGCTGTCACACGACAAGGGGCACACCTTCGAAGTGATTCTGCAAACACTCAGAGATGAGCTCGGCTATGACGTGCATTACAAAATAATCGATGGACAGCACTTCACTCCTCAGCACCGCGAGCGAATCATCATTGTCGGTTTCCGTGGTAACACAGGCTTTTCATGGGATGACCTGATGCTGCCAAAAGAAGGGCCGCGCCTTGCGTCAATCCTACACAAAACCGATGGCACAGAGCCGTTCATTCCGTGGGATGGAGAGCGCTTTTTTGATCACGGCAAAAAAGTCGTCCAGCCAAGATACACACTGACTCCCAACCTGTGGACCTACCTGCAAGCCTACGCAGAGAAGCACCGCGCCGCAGGCAATGGTTTTGGATTTGGCATGGTCTATCCCAATAGTGTTACTCGCACACTGTCCGCACGGTATCACAAAGATGGATCTGAAATTCTTGTGTGGCAGGGTGAGAAAAAACGACCACGCCGACTGACACCCCGAGAATGTGCGCGTCTGATGGGCTTTCCTGACACTTTTCGGATACCCGTAAGTGATACACAGGCTTACCGCCAGTTTGGCAACAGCGTAGTTATGCCGGTGATGCAGGAAGTCGCCCGCATCATGTCTCCTCACATACGAGCATTGGTTGCACACGAACGAGACGGCACTCCACTTCCGCTACGCTTGTTTGCCTGATGGTTGACGTAGTGGACAGCGCTACACGTAGCCGGATGATGTCCGGTATACGTGGACGCAACACAAAACCGGAAATCCTGATTCGCAGCCTGCTGCACCGTCAGGGTTTCCGGTTCCGTCTTCATGTCCGCGACATGCCAGGCAAGCCAGACATCGTGTTACCTCGCTACCGTGCGGTAGTATTTGTGCATGGATGCTTCTGGCATGGGCACAACTGCCCACTGTTCAAGTTGCCAGGAACCCGCCCGGACTTCTGGAGCGAGAAGATTGAGCGGAATCAGAATAACGACAACCGTGCCAAGGCGGCATTGCTGGCAGACGGTTGGCGGGTTGGCGTCATATGGGAGTGCGCCCTTCGCGGCGCTGGGAGAAATATCGAGGGAGTAGCACAGAGCCTTGCCGAATGGCTTCGTAGCGACACCCCGTTGATCGAGGTGCGTAAATGAAGTCCGGATACTTGTCAGAGTATTTTGAGGGGGTCGCCGCCAAGCGACTGAGTGCAGTTGAGGCAGATGAAACGCGTTCAAACCAGCATGAATACAACGCGACAAAACCGATGCTGGCTTTTCTTGGAAGGCCAGAAGAAAAAACCAGAATTTCTGCGCGTTTTCTCTACCTCACCGATGATGATCCAGAACCAATTGTTGAGGATGCTTTCCTCACTTTGGGCAATCGGCGACATGGCAAGCCACGAGCACCGGAATTTCGCCTTTACTTCCCTACCACGACTGTTTCCCTGAACGCGAGTGAGGGCGACCTGCTAGTCATCGCCAAAAAACGCGACGGAGGCCTCCTCGTCATCATTGCAGAAAATGGTTCAAGTATTGGGAGGCAGATTGAATGGTTGTTTGGATTCGCCGACTTGGCGCACCCGGGGTTCTCAGTAAAGTCTGAGCTAGAAACGGAACAGGACCGTATCGAGTTTGCATCCCGGTTTATTCTTGAAAATATCGGCATTGCAGTTGAAGCATCTGAGGATACCTATCTTGATGAGATGCTCAGCCGCTTCAATAGTCGCTTCCCTACCACTCGAGAGTTTTCGGCTTATGCGCGTTCAACTCTCAAGGACCTTTCCCCAAAGGATCAGCCCGACCTTGTTCTGATGACGTGGATGGAGCGTGAGGAAATCCTTTTCCGAACACTCGAGCGCTATCTTATTGCCGACCGATTGTCAGTTGGCTTTGTTGATCCATCAAAGACAGTGATTTCTCCTGCGGGCTTTCTCTTTCACTCAGACAAAGAACCGGATGGCATACGTAAAAAAGTAAATGGAATCGATGTTGACAGTTTTATTTCGTTCTCGCTGTCCGTGCAGAATCGGCGAAAAAGCCGTGTTGGCCTTGCGCTGGAAAATCATCTGGAATTGCTGTTTTCAGAGAATGGTCTTCGCTACACGCGAACAGCCGTAACAGAAAACAAGGCCAAGCCTGATTTTCTATTCCCGGGCGTGGCTGAGTACCACAATCCATCGTTCGATTCTCTAAAGCTCACAATGCTTGGAGTGAAATCGACCTGTAAAGACCGCTGGCGGCAGGTTCTTGCCGAGGCCGACCGGATTGATGACAAGCATCTACTGACATTGGAAACAGCGATTTCCACGAATCAGACTGACGAAATGGCTGCAAAGCGGCTGCAACTCATTCTGCCGCGAAGTCTGCACCAGACCTATACGCAGCCCCAGCAGGCATGGCTTATGGACGTGGAGGCATTCATTAGTCTGGCTCGACAGCGCCAGAACAGCTAATGGAGCCAATTTTGATGAGCATTAAATGGGATGTGAGCGGCAAAGAACTGCGGTTAATTGAGCGGACAGGAAATATTCGAGTTCCTTCTGTTGATGAAATTTATGCTGCCCTCGTAGAGCGCAAGCCCACTGAAGATGGAATTCCCACGAGTGTGGCAGATCTGCGAGTGTCTCGGTATCCATTGGTCCCGCGCTTGGTTATAGACGAAGGCAGCGATGGAATTCCAAAATATTTGCTTACTGCGAAGTGCCGTGGCTTGCTTCTCTCGCTTGATTTGTCTGATCTGGAGCGAGGACATGTCATTCTAGACGGCACCTGGTATCCAATTGACACGCCAACGAGTACCGAAATTGCCAAACTGCTGCTCGACGCAGGTGCAGAGCTTGGCCCTGTTCAATCATTGAAGTCATTCCTTCACGTTCGCAAGGCCGCAGCGGCAGGCGGACCAGTTGACGACATTACGGCGACCCTATCTATATCGCCTTGTGCATTTATCCCGACAGGTCACGACACGCCAAGCGGTGTTGATGCAAACCTTTACTCCTATCAGATTTTGGGGTGGCGATGGCTGAAATTTCTGCTCTCAGAGGGGAGCGGAGGATTGCTTGCCGATGAAATGGGGCTCGGGAAGACTCTCCAGATCATTGCGGCACTGAGTGATGCTGGCAGCGGCCCTCTCCGGCCTTCACTGATCGTCGCTCCGGGGTCGCTGCTCGAAAACTGGCGCCGTGAAATCAGAAAATTTGCTCCAGGGTTGAAAGTCCTGAAACATCACGGACCATTCCGGACCGGTCGTCCCGCAGATCTAGCTGAGTACGACGTCGTCGTTACCTCGTATGAAGTGGTCGTTGGGGACAATAGCCTGCTTAATATGATCCGATGGAAAGTGGTTGTGCTTGATGAAGCACAGTTCATCCGAAATCCATCTGCCCAAAGAAGCAAGGCAGTAAAGCATCTGCAGCGAGATGCAGGTCTCGCGGTGACAGGAACACCGATCGAGAATCGACTGCTTGATGTCTGGTCAATAATGGACTTCGTGTTTCCGGGATACTTGGGTGACGCAAAATCCTTCGAGAAGCAATTTCTCAATAACGCAGATAGTGCCGCTCAGCTTGAGCCCCTGATTTCTCCTTTGATGCTACGAAGACGCGTCGCCGAAGTTGCTCAAGACCTGCCACCTCGTATTGACATACCCCAATTGCTCGATCTGGCCGAATCCGAGGCCGCAGTATATGACGCAGAGCGTGAACGTATATACGCCGAATATGGTTCGGCCGCCACACTTGTTGCGCTGACGTCTCTCAGGCGGTTTTGTGCGCACCCCAGTCTTATGGGTGGAGATGTTGATACAGCTGATCCCATGACATTTACAAAATTTCGGCGGCTCGATGAGATCGTAGAGGAAATCTTCGAGCGGGACGAAAAGGTGCTGGTCTTCACATCTTTTACTGCGATGGCAGACATCATCGCGCGGCATGTCATGAAACGCTTCGGTGCATTCGCAGGAGTCATAGATGGACGCCTTCCAATCGAAGAGCGACAGCCGATGATCGACCGGTTCGGTTCCATAAAGGGCGGTGCGGCGCTAGTTCTCAACCCTAAGGCAGGGGGGGCTGGTCTCAACATTGTCGCCGCCAATCACGTGATCCATTACAACCCGGAGTGGAATCCCGCTTTAGAAGACCAAGCTTCAGCACGCGCTCATAGGCGCGGCCAAGAGCTCCCGGTCACGGTACATCGTTTGCTCATTGCGGACACCGTCGAGGATGTCGTGAATGACCGTTTGACGAGGAAAAGGACTCTCTCAAATGCCGCAATTGTTGGCATCGAAGGGAAGGATGAGGACTACGGCGACATCGTGGCGGCGCTCAGCCGTTCGCCGTCGAAGCAAGAGAGGAAATAGGATATGGAGCGTCGGATAGCTAAGGTTCTGAGCGCGAATGACACTGGTGAGACAGGGGGGCATCAGGCAGGCATTCTCGTCCCGAAAGAGCCCCATCTGCTCTCATTTTTTCCAGAGCTGGATCCAAAACAGTACAACCCTCGAGTCCATCTACGTTTCCTAGATGATGGAGGCACCTTCTGGGAGTTCGCTTTCATCTATTACAACAACGCCTTATTTGACGGGACGCGTAACGAGTACCGACTAACGCGAATGACAAAATATATTCGCCAGGCAGGACTCATCGCTGGAGACGAGTTAACTCTCTCTCGCGATGGCGATCGATATTTGGTGTCGCACCGTAGAGAGCGGAAGGTGGAACGTTCTGGGAGCGTGCTCAAGCTAGGCACTGGTTGGCGCATTGTTCCGATTTAATACAACAGGAATAAGAATATGAACGACTTCGAAGAAATAGAACTGCAGCCCGATCCAGAGCGTGTCATCGTTGGTCTTCGGGACACTGGGTATGAGTTCAATACTGCTGTAGCCGATATCGTGGACAACTCGATTGCTGCAAATGCGACAAAGGTTGTGCTCGAACTTTCTGCTGATTTCAGGGGGAATATCCGACTGATGATTGCAGATAACGGCGATGGCATGGACCGTCAAGGGCTGATAAATGCCATGCGTTATGGTTCAAAGGCACGGCCGAATCCTGCAAGTCTCGGTAAATACGGTCTCGGCCTTAAAACTGCCTCTACTGCGTTCTGCAAGCGCTTGTCTGTGATATCCCGTCCAGATGGGAAAACACCAGCACTCATGGCAACCTGGGATTTGTACCACGTAGCCAAAGTAAACAAATGGTCGCTTCTTGTCAGTGATAAATGCGACGAGGAATCACTTGAATCGCTAGATGAAGTTGCTCCCGGCCATTCCGGAACTGTAGTGCTTTGGGAAGAAGTTGATCGTTTGATCAAAGATTATTCGACGCCATCCGGAAAACCAGCTCAGAAGGCACTCAAAGCAAAAGAGGACGCCCTTCGCCAGCACCTTGCAATGATTTATCAGCGGTTTCTGGATCCAAACGACAAACGAGCCCAAGACGTTAGCATAGAGCTTAACGGCGTGCCTGTCATTGCATGGGACCCCTTTCAGAGGGGGCTATCCGAGCTCGTGGCCGAAGAGACACTGCAAGTTGAAATGGACAGCGGCAAGGAGGCATCTTTCGTTGTACGTGCATTCATCTTGCCTCGCAGGGAGGAATTTCCCGATGACGAGCTCGCCAAGAAAGCGATGCTCACTAACGAACGGCAGGGTATTTACATATATCGCGAGAACAGGCTTATTCACGACGCCGATTGGCTAGGTCTTTATCAGAAAGAGCCGCATATTACCCAACTACGTGTCGAGTTTTCATTTGATCACCGTCTGGATGACGCATTCCATCTTGACATCAAGAAATCTCAGATTATTTTGAACGAGGATTTGGCTTCATGGTTGCAAGAGTCTTTTCTACCTGCGCCAAGACGTGAAGCAAACAGACGCTCAAGGGAAGGACAGCAGAAGTCAATCTCTAAGAAGGGAAGCGGTGCACATGACACCTCTAACAATAATATCCGCAATCGGGAGGCAGCAGCGGGTGGTCCAAAGGTTGGTGTCGTAGACCCAGTAGCAGGCACTGCTGAGATCGACAACAAGTACGGCAAAACACGCCTCAAACTAACGATCGCTGCTGCAAAGCGCCCAGGTGAGGTGTTCGTGCAGCCGGTAGAGGGCATTAACAATGGCCTGCTATTTCAGCCCGCGATCATTGAGCAGCACAAAGCCGTACAGGTCAACACCAGTCACCCCTATTACCATAAAGTCTATGTCCCAAACCTCAATCGCAGTGTGACGATGCAGGGTCTGGATTCTTTGATGTGGGCACTTTCGGTGGCGGAACTGTCGACGGTACAGGATGGAACAGCCGCGATGTTCCAGGATATGCGTTACGAGATATCCCGCATTCTTGAGAAATTGGTAGAGACTTTACCCGACCCTAACGGTGGTGAAGACGAATGACAAAACTCGACCCGCGGGCACTCGCGGAAGCGGTCTCAATAGAAACGGGACTCGGATTTATAGGATCTGAGGGACGTACCAGCGAAGGAGTTCGCTGGCTAGAGCTAATTCCAGCAGGACATCCAGCTGGGCAAACCTTCGCTATCCGCGCCGAGATCGGGTGGCGACGGATTGATGTTCGCTTCAGGCTCGGCAGTTTCGCCAGTGAGCTTATGTCGTCAGTTCGGTCTGCAGACGAATCTGGGCGCCGCGTGTTCCGAGCCGTACTAGACGCATGTAGCAATGCGGGAGCTGATGTTGTCTTGAACTTAAATGGTGCGACAAGAAGCCATAAGGACGATGCTGTATGGAACGAATCTTGGCGAAGCTTTGGATTCGCTGTCGGCAAGGGGATGCTCGCGATCAATGAGGGCAACGACGCCGCAGATATGCGTCTGATAGAAGAATGGACCACCCGCGTCGCAGCTGCTGTTATCGCCCTCTTGCCGGTCGAAGTAGAAGTCGAGGAAGTCCTTGATGTGCATGGCCTGCCAGAGGGTGCCAAGATGCGAATTGAAGTCAATCGCTATGAGCGCGACCGGCGCAACCGTGCGGCAGCGTTGGCGATTCACGGTCACAGGTGTATGGCCTGTGGTACCGATATGGCCGAACGGTACGGACCTGTCGCCGAGGGCTTGATCGAGGTTCACCATATCGTTCCTGTATCTGAGGTCGGTCCCGGGTACATCATTAACCCTAAATCTGATCTTGTACCTCTTTGCCCTGATTGTCATTCGGTAGCACACAGACGATCGCCGCCGTACTCGATAAAGGAACTACAGAGCATGTTGCGCTACGATTGCGCTACTTCCGGAAATATTCGCATGCAATCTGGACAGTGAAGGTAAATGCTGAATTCAGCCAAGTGCTTGTTCAAATACAGCGGCCCAACAAGCTATGCCCTTCAAAATCTCAAGGAAGGCACGCTCTTTTGCCAGCACTATGCTGCCTATAACGATCCGTTTGAATACTGGGCCAGAATCATTGAAGGAATGCCAGATTCAGAACGAGAACCGGACAGATTCATTGCTGCAATCAGAGCTTGGGGGTTCGATGTTTCAACAATCGAAGAAGCCAGAGTAGACTTCTTGATTAAGGAGCACTTTTTTGAATATTTTAACGAATGTCAGGATTACGTGCCACCCTTTGACGTGATGCGGGAAGGAATGCGTATTGCATGCTTTAGCTCTGAACAGGACAGCCTTTTGTTGTGGTCACACTATGGTGATGGGCTACGCGGTTTTTGCGTCGAATTCGATGAAAATTCGCTAACGAACAGTGAGCCAAAAGGCGACTTTCTAGATGTCGCATATTTGAATTCCCCCCCAAAAGTTGACAGCTTCATTTACGGCATCGCATGGGATCAAGATTGGTACAGTCAGACCGCGATTCAAGAAACGAATGCAAGGATAAAATACCAAGGCAAGCCAGAGCCGTGCGCTGAAATTCAAATGTATGAAGAGTCAGGGGCTGAGGCACTTAAGACTATGCGTGATATCTGGCAGCAGGTCTTTGCAACCAAGCCTGCCGAATGGAGTTACGAGAGAGAACGGCGCCTTCTGGTACAGACCAACAAGTCTGACAATACGCCTCTGGTTCGAAGCTACCCTCGTGAAGCCGTGAGAGCAGTTATTGTCGGAGAACGAATGCCAGACGCCTACAAAGCCGAACTTTTGGCCGTACTCGCGGAAAACTACGCAGGGGTTCCAGTAAGGACAGCACGTAGAGCGCAAAGTGCCTATGCCTTGGTTATTGATTGAGCTTCTCGCGCGCCACAAACCATAATGGGCTTACTACGAACGCAGCGGCATTGGAAATAACGTTTAGAACGGCATCCTCAGGGATTTGAGCTCCTCATCCCTGACCCTAGGAGAGGTGATTCCCCGCATTTCCTCGACCATCTTTGCCGCAAGGTCGGATGGTCGGTCAGAGAACCGTCCGAACAAACCAAATTCCTGCGCAAGAATCGACTTGTATTTGAGGAGTGCATTTTTATCCCCCGTAATAGTCGTATCTGACCCTGTCGTACCTGACGAAGTGCCCATAAGGCGTTTCAGTCTCGCTGAATCGAGAACCTTGCCGATAACTGCAGTGTTCTCTCGGGCTTTCAGGTCGGTCATCATATAGAGCGAGCCAATCGTTTTCGACCATTTAGGCTTGACCATAATCGAGAACAGGGTACGGATTCCGCAATCTGCAAGCAAACTAAAATTAGTGACTTCCCCATTATTCAGTCCGAATATCAGATCATCTGTGTCGCGGTCGGAGAACGGGAATTTGTGCTT
>Ga0181553_10000837_pt1 | contig 27172 bp, 20 predicted proteins | sample 011ome_17_FD_133753 | JGI IMG/M metagenome (GOLD analysis project Ga0181553, IMG submission 133753) | Coastal salt marsh microbial communities from the Groves Creek Marsh, Skidaway Island, Georgia - 011502XT metaG (megahit assembly) | ecosystem: Environmental > Aquatic > Marine > Intertidal...
AATCGCTCGGGTATGATTGGTTCTTTGGACAAAATCACTAATTCCGAAGTTGCCTTCGTCGAAAATTTCAAAACCCACATCTCCGCTTTTAGGCAAGCCTTTCATCGCAAGTTCCATCCGCATAGCCGCACGCTTCTCTTCGGGAACAAGGATAGTGTCCCCCGACTCACTATATTCAAAAGGCACTTGATTGCTCTTCAGTACATCTACAACTTCGCCAAGGTCCTTAGCATCTGCACCACTAACAAGCACCCTCATATCTGAGTTGCCACCAGACCAGGATAAAATACCTATACTTAAGCCTATTATGCCAATTAGGGCGGCACTTAAACCCAACTTCCTTGAAGCTGGAAGCTGGCTCCACAGCTCATTTAATTTTTCAAATCTTTCTTTCATTCAATGACCCTATACTTGCATTCTCATGAGCTCTTTGTAGGAATCAACAAGCTTATTCCGAACTTCGATCATCAGATTGAATGCAACCCCTGCCTCCTGAGATTTAACAACCGCTTCGTGAATGTTGTCAGAACGACCCAGAATTAAATCTTGGGTCTCCTGCTTGGAAATCTTTTTCTTCTGATCTACCCCTTTGACAAAATCTTCAAACATTTGAGCAAAGCCTGGTGCCGTAACTCTTTCCGTAGAAGATGTTTTATCAATCGTAATGGGTTGGATACCATTGGTAAGTGCCTGCCCGGGTATGTTATTGAGCTGAGAAAGCTCAGCATTTTGGGCAAATCGGTTGGCCTGTACATTGGGTTGAAGATTGGGGTTTTGACTAAGAAGATCAGTCAAACTTGGTAAGCTGGTTATTGCGTCCATAAGAATAAAAATTATTTGCCGATGGCAAGAGCTTGTTGGGCCATCCTGCGCGAAGTTTTAACCACGGTTAAGTTTGCCTCGTATGCTCTAGAAGCACTGATTAAGTCAATCATTTCCCTGGAAACATCGACATTTGGCATCTCAACCATACCATCTTCATTGGCGTGAGGATGACCAGGGTTGTAGATCATGCGGCCGGGCGTTTGATCGTCATAGACATCCACAACCCGTACCCCCTGATAGAGGTTTTCATCCACGTAGCCGGGTGTTCTTCTCTCAGGAGTCTTGATGTATTCCTCAAAGGCGACTTCTTTTCTTTGATAAACATTACCATCGGCGTCTTGTGTGGTATTGGAGTTGGCGATATTTTGGGCAATAATTTCAAGGCGGATTTTTTCGGCTGACAAGGCACTGCCCGTCGACTCAATCCCCGGAATGAGATTCATAGTCATAAGTTACACCCTCCCTCTGATAGCTAGGTTAAGTTCCTTGATCGAGCCTCCGACCGCACCGCTGAGATACTCATAGTTGAGTGCATTGCGATTCATGGCTAGCATTTCTTCATCAAGCTGCACGGTGTTCCCATCCATGCGAACCGGTTTTGCCTGCCTGTCCTCAAGGCTTCTGGGGAGAAGGGATTTAACCCTGCTAAAATCCTTGCGATCAACTGCTCTCCTAAGTTCGACTGAAAAAGTTTTAGGTAAATCGCGACGCTTGAAGCCTGGGGTTTCAACATTTGCTAAATTGTTGGATAACGCCTCATGACGAAGGTGGGTAGCATCAAGTAGTTTCTTGGAAACCAAATAGTTTTCCTGTGAATAAAGATTGTCTAAAATTACAGCCATTTGTGGCAAACAATGCAAGGATTGCGCCAAAAAATGTCGACATTCTTAGGTGAATTAACAGCGGATTAAGTAATTCGAAATCAATTTTTACAGGTAAAAGGGTAATTTGCTAGGTAATTTTTTCCCTTTCCCTCTTTTTAAGTCTAATTTTATTGTCTGATTTTTTTTTTGATGAATGATGAGTGGTTCATACATGAAATCTCCAAATTTTGAGAATTGCCAAATCTGGCTTTGTCCGAAGGGAAAAATTTTAAACTGCTCAGAATCTTTTGCGTCCTGGGTTGGCAGAAGCACACAGGAACTGATAAATCATTCATTTCAGGCATTGATTACATCCCTTAATCATTCTTGGAGTGGAATTGTAAAGAATGGCTTGAAGGAAAAAAACTTTGAGGGCTTCCTGCCTTTTGAAAGCCATGACGGAAGCTCATCTCTTGGGGTACACTTAACCTGTTTGAGCTCTCCTGATCATTCCGTCATATCTTTATCCCCTGCCCTCGCACCTCATGAAGACTTAAAAAAAGCGTTTATGGGTGACCTGATGAATGACCCACGTGCCTTAGCCAATACTTTAATAAGATTACAGAAGGCTGAGAGCCGATTATCGGATTATATTAGTAATTTCCCGGGTATCTTTTTCACCCAACGACCGGACCTGACTTTCAGCTATCTTTCAAGAGGTATTCAAAAGCTTTTCCCGAAAGAACATAAGGAGTTTTCTAGGAATGGAGGTTTATTTGTTAGTAAGATTTTCGAGCAAGATCGGGAGCACTTTCATCATATGCTTTCCACTCACTCCCAAAAACCCGAAACTTTTAGCTTTAGTTACCGGGTAGAACTTCCCCCTTCTGGGCAGTTAATTTATCTCTTAGATGTCAGGACCCCGATCTTGACGGCAACGAACCGATTACTTGGGTATGATGGAGTTTTCATTGACATTACACGGCAAGCAATCGCGGAACACCGTGTTTCCAATTCTGTCTGGAGAGAAGGGCTGGCAACATTGACCAATGGATTGGTTCATGACTTCAGCAATCTGATGGCTGGTATTTATTCCATATCAGAACTCTATCATGGCATGGTTGAAAAAGATGATCCCATGGCAAATGGCCTGGGTCAAATTCGTAAAAGCACCATGCAAGCCCAGAAGTTGGTCAGAAGGATTATCGATTTACATCGGGAAAAACCTGCAACCCGAGCGATCCACGACATTCGATTACTTCTGAAGGATCAAATGGATTTAATTCAGATTATTATTCCTCGTAGTGCTAAAATTAAGACTGATTTCGGGAAAGAACCACTTCCTGTCTTCCTTGAAGAGACTGGATTCAGGCAGGTTGTTTTAAACTTGGCAATTAATGCCCGTGATGCAATCCCCCGAAATGGGAAAATTAAAATCATTGCCCGCATGGTGAAGAAGGGAGACCGTATGATGAAAGGGGCATGGGGCGGCGAAAGAGTAGCTTCAGTCAGGGGGGCAGAGATATCCTTTAGTGATAATGGGTGTGGTGTTTCGGCTGAGATTGCTGAGTATTTATTTGATCCTTTCTTTACCACTAAAGAATCTGCAAGTGGATCTGGTTTTGGGCTCTACAATTCCAAGCTTTTCATTGAAGATCATAACGGCGAGATTGGTTTCACATCAACTCCCGGGCATGGATCTGTATTTTATCTTTTTATTCCTTTTGCTTTACTAGACGAAGATAGTGAAAGGAATGTTAAAACTGCTAAAAGAGCGCGCCGAGAATTCTCAAAAAAAAGGCAGTCTCGTAAATAATTATTCAATTACTGGGGTCACCACACCCTTGTTGTAGTTTATCCTGGAGCGTATCCTGTTATCCTTGTCATACATAATCATTTCTCCGTGAAGAATCCCGTTTTGATAGTGAGCCTCGACCCTCGAGCCATCCTTTGAGCTAAATATGCTTAGACCATTAAGTTTACCATCGAGGTAACGTTTTTCCCTGGAGGCATTCAGGTCTTCAGTCACAAGAAGGCCTTCAAATTTCTTTTTTGTCTTAGCATTTATTAAGGTTATCGAATTATTTACATCTGTTTCCAATTCAAATTGATCCGCAAACTCACTTTCGGTGCCAACCCACGCAGATGGATTATCCGTTAGCCCACTGCCCTCATTTTGGTTCTCACAATTCACCAGAAAGACAGCATAGGAGCATATAGATAAGCGAAAAAAAAGCCTCATAGTAATTAAACGAAATCGGCAAACTCGTAGAGCTGTGGATCCCGGGTTAGTTTTTTTGCCTTGGTTTTTTTGGCCTTCACGCCGGACCGGCTTTCCTTTTCTTCAGTATTTGAATCAGTACCATCGGTAAAATCACCCATTTGGTCTTCTAAAATATCTGGGTCAACTCCCTCCTCGAGTTTTCGCACAACTTCCTCCATTTGCTGGTCCATTTTTTCCCCGGTCAAATCACACATTTTTCTCATTAGGGAACCCATTTGCTTCGGGTCTGGGTTATCGTCATCCATTCCTTTCATAGAATTTTCCAGCTCCTGCATTACCGCATTGGCTTTTTTTGGGTCTAAACCATCAAATGGGTTTGCGTTGTCAGAATCACTGTCTCCATTATCTTGGCTTTCGGCGTCGTCAGAATTCCCGGTTATGGAAAAAGCAGAAAGTAATTTTTTCATTTTATGCTTTTTGCCATCTGGGCAATAAGGAACCCTGTCTGCAAATGATAATGAACGGGCAAAAAAAGAATAAATCTTACCGGTTGATGGAGAATAAAACTCGTATATTGGCATTTGAATTGTTTGAAGCGTTATAACTCATCATAATAATGATATCATAAATGCCATCAAAACATTTTCGGTCAAGATCGCAATCTCTAGCAATCAGGTAGGTTATATTGTTGCGATTCTGTACACTTTTTTTCTGCAGGCTTTAACAGGGATTCCTCAACCCGATTACTTGGAGCAAGCAAATGCAAACGCATTACTCGTGCTACTTTCCCAAGAAGTTTTTGACTATCCTTTCTGGCTTCAGGACCTAAGTCACTTTCCTTTATTTTTTGTTTTCACCTGGCTTTGGGCACGGTGCAACGGGCCAATCTCAAGTGAGTCCTTAAAGTCTACAGTCAGCCTCGTTTCCTTAACCATAGGATACGCCATTGGAAATGAATTAATGCAGTTTTTTATTCCGAACCGATTCCCTTCACTTGGAGATTTGATCATGAACTTAATCGGTGTAATAAGCAGTCTCTTATCTCACAAGTACTATTATTACAGGGTGATAAAACGAAGAGGAATATCCCGTTAAGAATGTAAGGCAGCTTCTCTCTCAAGAATTGTGGGGTGAGAGTAGTGAAAAGCAGAAATCCACTTATGGGGAAGTGGGTAAGTTAAATTTTCCTTGTAAAGTTTTCGTAGCGCGTGAACTAGGGGCATGGGATTCCCCATGATTTCTTTTGCAAAATTATCCGCTTCGTACTCATGCTTTCTGGACAGGATATTGCTTATCGGGCTGAACCAATAAGTCAGGAAACCCAAACTCAATGAGAAAAGTACTATAACTGAAGATAAAGAACCGTGCAGCTCAGTTGGAAATTGCACCGATTTGTAAATCCAGGGACTTGATAAGGCGTAGGCAATAAAACCAAACATGAGTAAACCTGTAATAAATGATAAAATAAGTTTTTTGGGGATATGACCTTTTATGTAATGACCCACTTCATGAGCTAAGACCGCCTCAATTTCTTCCGGTTTCATTTGCTCAATCAAGGTGTCATACAAAACAATCCTTCGAAACTTACCAAAGCCGGTAAAAAAGGCATTGGAATGACCAGACCTTTTGCTTCCATCTATGACTTCAATGGTATGGGCATGAAAACCACTTCTCTCTGCAAGAGAAATCAGCCTATCCTTAAGTTCCCCATCTTCCAGGGGGCTAAGCTTGTTAAATAAAGGAAGAATTAGCTTGGGCCAAAGGACCATCATCACAAGCTGGATAAAGAAAAATATAAGAAAAGAGAGAACCCACCAAAAAACTGGAAATATAGTCGAAAGCTGGCGATATAAAAAAATGAGAAGAGACAATATTAAGAAACCAAGAATAAAACCAATAATTATTCCCTTAATCTTATCCGTTACCCAGAGTTTTTTTGTGGATTTATTGAAACCATATTTTACCTCAATAACGAATTGATTATACCAATCCAAAGGCAATGCTGGAATTTGAAGAAGAAAAAGGAATATACATGTAAAAAAGGCACTTGCCCAAACACTAGCTTGAGCAGATGTGTTAAACTCCTGAAAATACCAAGGCATAAGCACTAAGAAAACAGGAACAAAAACAAGGAATCCAATGATTTCCTCTAGGTTTGAAAAGCGGGATTTAACCAATGAATAGCTAGACGTCTTATCCCATGTTTCGCCATCCATAATACTGGACACTGCTTGGGGAGGTTTGGACTTCATACTCTTAATTTTTGATTCATTTTTCCACTTGAGTATGAGTTGGCAAATGAGTTGCAGAAAAGCGGCCGCGATAATAGTGATCTGAAGGTTGGACATGGCACGCATTATCAAGATCGTTAGGGTTTTGTCGAACGCAATAGAAATGTTTCGAAGATTGATTTAAGTTGAAGATATACTAGTATGTTCTTCGATGACAGTTTCCGATCAGCCAATTACTGAGCAAGGCAAGCAATCCTTCGAGAGCGCAATTCAATCATTAGAAAGTATTGTCCTAGGATTAGAGGATGGAGATGTTGAGTTAAACGACTTAGTTAAAAAGTACAAAGAAGGTGTTGAGTTATTAAAATACTGCAGGGCTAAAGTTGAGTCGGCCGAGCTAACCCTCAAAGAAGTAAATAAATCGAAACTCATTCTCCCGGATGAAACTTTAGATGATAAATAGCCCTCTCTTAGAATCCTTAAAATCGCCGGCTGACCTCAAGGGTTTCACCTCTTCTCAACTCGAGCTACTCTCAAGCGAAATCCGAGAGCGCATTATTCACGCCACTTCCATTAATGGTGGCCATGTTGGCCCCAATTTAGGCGTAGTCGAGCTTACCATTGCATTACACTTAGCATTTGAATCTCCTCGAGATTCTTTTTGCTGGGATGTTTCCCATCAGGGTTATGTGCACAAGCTACTGACAGGACGAATCGATGAGCGTTTTGATAAAATCCGGAATACTGACGGATACAGTGGCTTTTTATCCAGGGACGAAAGCGAACATGACGCTTATGGGGCTGGCCACGCAGGAACCGCACTCTCAGCTGCATTGGGAATGTGCATGGCCAGAGATTTAAATAAAGGGGACGAGCATGTTGTGGCTATCGCAGGGGATGCTGCTTTCACTTGTGGTATTACCTTGGAAGCACTCAACAACATCGCCTGTTCGACCAAGAAGTTCATCCTTGTACTCAATGATAATGAGTGGTCTATTGCCAAAAATGTTGGTGCCTTCTCAAGGTACTTCAACGAGTTAATAGCGAATCCCATTTACAATAAATTCCACAAAGACGCAGAGGCTTTTCTATCTGCTATGCCCGGCGGAAAATCTTTAATGAAATTCGTTTCCAAGGCGAAGCGTGACACAAAAGAATTATTGGCCCCTTCCAGTATTTTTGAAAAACTTGGCATTCGATATCTCGGCCCGATTGATGGCCACGACATAGATTCCCTCGTTCATTTTTTTGAATTCGCAAAACAGTCCGATGAACCCATCGTATTGCATATTTTGACCGAGAAAGGTCGGGGCTATCCTGTTGCACTCAAAGAGCCGGAGAAATGGCATGGTTCCGGGCCATTCGATAAGGATTCGGGCGTAATGGTAAGTTCACCTGCAGGTTCTCCCCCCAAATACCAAGATGTTTTTGGTAATGCACTTTCTTTGATTGCAACCAGTGATGACCGGGTGGTGGGTATCACCGCTGCGATGCCAAGTGGAACTGGCTTGGACTCTTTCCAAGAGAACTTCCCGGGGCGATTCTTTGATGTTGGCATTGCCGAAGAACATGCAGTCTTACTTGCGGCAGGTATGGCTTGTAAAGGACTTCGCCCCGTCTGTGGAATTTATTCAACTTTTCTCCAGCGTGCCTTTGATCCGATCGTGCATGATGTTTGCTTGCAAAATTTACCCGTCACTTTTTGCCTTGATCGGGCTGGTTTATCACCGAACGATGGCCCTACTCACCATGGGCTGTTTGATATCTCCTATTTAAGTTGCGTCCCTAATGCAGTAATTATGCAACCTCGCCACGAAGACGAATTGCAGGACATGCTTTACACTTCCATTAATCATGATGGCCCATCTTTCATCCGTTATCCACGAGGAACTGCTCTTGGTGTGCCAATTTCCCCTTCTCCTAATTCGCTGGACATTGGGAAAGCTGAAGTTATCGAGGAGGGGACTTTAGGGGCGATCTGGGCGATTGGTGACTTTGTTGCCGAAGCCCTATCAATCAATCAATTGATTAACGATGAATATGGCAAAAAATTCACCATTGTAAACGCCAGGTTTATCAAACCTTTGGACGCAGGCTTGCTTTCCGAACATGGAAAAAAATACAAGTTAATTGCCACGATGGAAGATGGTGTTTTGCGAGGCGGGTTTGGTTCATCGGTTGTTGATTTCCTGAATGACCTCAAGTCAGACTCAGATGTTCTTAGGTTTGGTTGGCCCGACAAATTTATTTCTCACGGAAGTTCGGTTACTCAACTCAGAAAAGAACACTCCCTTGACCTGCAGTCTATTTACAAAAAACTTTGTGCGGCCCTGCCAGGTAAATTGATAGCCCAAAACCATTTAGTTTCCTAGGGAAACAAACTCCATTCCTTTAATTCGTAATCATACTTTGCCCCGTGCCCTTGTACTTGTTGCCGGCAGTACAGCCATTTGCTGTCACTATTGCTGTATAGATACCCTTCGTTATTCTCCGCATTCCAATAAGTTGAGTTAGTCCAATACCAGGGGCCGTTATTAGTTTTCAACCAAAGTCCATTGGTATTTTTTTCTGGGTAAAGCCAAACCCAACCCCAAGTCGTATGAAAGGACCATCCCGAAGCAGTAGTTATAAAGTCTCCTATCCAGCCACGGCTCCAACCGCCTGGCAACTCAACAGCATCTGTTGTATTTTCTCCGAGGTATGGTTTGATGATAATTTCACTGGATTCTTCGGTTTTGAGCCCTGAACTATCAACCGCGAGTATTGATATTGGGTGAGTGCCGATTTTATCTGGGTGGGCTGTACCTGAAATGACCAACTTATTGGCCTCACTCTTACTGAAGGTTAGCCAGTCTGGCAGGTTAGGCTGAACCACAAATGTTTCGCCATCAGGATCAAACGAATGGACCAATATCTCAATATCTTCATATTGCTCAAAGGCATATTCATTTTTAAGTAATACTCTAGGCTTAAATACTGAACTATTCTTAACCATTAATGGATGATTTAAGCTGAACACTTCCCCCCTCTCATTAGTTAGCACAAAGCTTACATTATAGATAATATCCTGGAGGCTGTAAGGAGGTTGGCCAGAAAGGCTTCCTGACCCATCTTCATTTATACGCAAATGGATCCAGTCAGGCAGACTTGAGTTTTGCTCGGCAATTATACTATCGTGCATCCAAGGCCCTGTTTTAAAAAGGAAAGTAAAGAAAGAGTTTGAAGAAATGGCCTGTGGTAACTGCTGAGACATACCTGGTTGATTGAGTGGGGGTCCTAGGCTCGCAAGAGTAATGACTCTTTCACTTAAAGAGAGATCATCGGAGTAGGCAAAGAGGATATTGTTTTCACGAATTGGGCTTATTGTGTCTATTTTTTGAACTCCGAGCTCAGTGGGGATAAAAGAATCATGGATATGCAAAGTACTCGGTTCTAGCTTTGCGAGATAAGTGCCGGGTCCTGCACTGTCTGTCTCCAATGAATTCAATGGATTGAACCTTTTTGAAAAAGTTGCGGAGAGGAATAAGTAACCATCCTTACTAATTTTGAAATCTGTCAACCGGTCAGTACCTTCCCCGCCATACCCTGAAAGAGATTCGCAAGTAAGATCTTGGTTAAAGCTGGCAACAAATATGTCTAGTCCTGAAGTAGAAACGACTTCATGATCTCCAACTGAAATGGAGCCATCAAACTCACCCGCTAAGTAGAATTTGTTATCTACTGAATTGTGTAACAAGCAATTACTCCTTACGGCACCACTACCAGATAATATCGTGATTTCACCTTCCAAACCGTTGCCATTGATCTTTGAAATGAAAGATGCTTTCCCGTCTTTATAATAGACTTCATTTCCCCAGTTGAATTCTCTGTCAAAATTCCCCGAAATAACTGTCTGATTACCAAGTGAAACATGACCTGTTATTTGATCCATGTAAGTACCACCAATCGGCAGAAAGCTTTGCAATTGATTGCTAGAAAATTGAGCCAAAAAACCGTCCTGGAGACCACGGGGGAATAATGGATTGCTGCCCCCACGATTGTATGCTCCCCACATTTGCCCTGAAACGGTAAAGGACTCTTTACTGCCCACAACCGATAGAGATAAAAGGTCCTCATCTGAACTGAGAATTTCCAGAAGCTTTATTTCGCCATTTAATGATAATTCAGCAACAAAGACATTGTACCCATCAGAACCCACATAATTCTGATTGTTTATGGAAAGATCATTTCTGAATGTACCGCAAATCATTATTTCCCCTGTTGAACTTTGGGTGACGGAACTAATGGCAGCTTCACTGGAAGAATTAATTGCTATCATATGAGTTAGGCTTAAGTTCGAATCGGTTAGTAAAATGAATCCATACCTAATTCCAGTTTTTTGGATTTCAACCCCCTGATAAGAGATAGCTGAAATCGCATTTCCGGCGATAAGTTTTGCTTGGTGATCTAATTCTATAATCTCAATAATCTTACCATTCCCCTTGATACTTCTTGTCGAATGGAAGTCTGGGATCTGACCTGAATAATTCAGAGCATTATTTTTCTTAATTTGATAATCAATACTTACTTGTGAACTGGCCCCATCGAGATCAAAAGATTGAACAACGATCGTGCCCCTGTCCTCACGGTTTGGTATTACACCAAAAATAGTTGCCTTTCCGTCCCCTTCATTTTGAAGAGTTAGGTAGCCTGGTGCGTTGACCAACCTAAATTCTGCAAAATTTCTATTGACTAAAGAAATTTCCTTGGAGAAAAATTCTCCTCCGAGCAATAGTAAGTCATTGATTTCCTTAAATTGAACAGGTGGTCTACTTTCAAATTTAATGAGAAGCGATTCGTTGGGCTGGGTTTGAGTTAAGTCATAAGAATCTATAATCAGCCCCTGTTCCGAAGTAATTTTTAGAGCGGTTGTGCCATAACGATTCATCAGTAGAGTCGCGTTGCCTTCATCTCCATCGCCCAAAATATCTTTTTGCCAAATAACATCGCCATTCATCTGTTGTAGTTTTACGATTGAATGATCTTTGGGACTATTTTCTACTCCTCCGCTTAGCATATCAGGCTCTTGGGTATAGCTTACCAAAGCCATTATGTTGCCAAAAGGAGTAACTCTAATAAACTCGGTAGAAAGATTTATCTCAGGGCCCAAGTCGTTTTGCCATAAAATGTTTAAATCTGAAGAAAGCTTTAAGATCACAGATGAATTTTCTTCACTTACGGCAATTACTTCTTCTGTGTTTTTAACATGGTCACCACCGGTTTTGATTCTTAACGATTGAGAATAGTCACAACTCAGGTAAAGGTTGGTCCCATCAACAGTTAGGTTCTTACATTGACTAAAGTTACTAGACTCAAAGCTTATGGAATATTCTATGTCCAGGTGCGAGTTCAGTCCCAGAGCTAAGCCGTAAGGTTTACTCCCCACCTTCAATACATTGCATGCGATAATAGCACCATGTTGACTGAAGGAAATATCACTTAAAATATTGCTTCCACTGCGACCAAACTTGGTATGATGCAGGATATCACCAGATGGACTTAAGCGAAGCATGAAAATATCTGAAGCATCATCATAAGACTCATATGTAATGCTCTCGTCAATGTACAACTCTCCTCGAAAACTTCCTCCTAAAAGTATCTCGTGATCATCGGAAGTATCAATATGTAAATCTTCTGTTTCGTTGTTTGAATGGAAAGTCTTCACCCACAATAAATCACCCGAAGTTGTTATTTTGATGAGAAATGTGGAATGAGGACTGTTGCTAGCTGTAGACTTATCGGCGACCTTGAGGTTTTCAGAAAAGACTCCTGCTGCATATAGATACCCACTTTTTTGGTTTAGCCTGTTAATTTTAACATTCTTACCCTCCAGTTCTATGATCCATGGCCATGTTTTGGAAGTAGCATCAAGCTCACCAATGAATAATTTATTGCCAGGTAACTCAACTTGTTCAACCTTTAAGGATGCATCCAATAAATGGATGCTTTGAGTTAATCTTCCAGCTAAGAAAAAAGTTTCCGTGCCAGATAGCAATGCATGAAGTTGGGTGGCAGAGTCTAAGTAGGATGCATGCGCGAATTCGAGAGGCGACTCATCATAAATTTTTAGAAACCTAAAGTCTTTTGCGGTATTGCCTTGGGCATCAGAAACTTCATAGGTCAGCGTGGTAAACCCCTCTTTTTCATAATCAACTTCTGGGGAGACCGTAACATTCTCAGTAAGGTCGCCTCCTCTATGGTCTAATGCATAATACCCAGGCTCGCTGTAGCCCTGCCCCGTATTTAGCTGAATAAGCTTCTCGCCCAGCAAATGAATTTCAGGTGGAACTTTACTTGTAACATTAACTGAAACATTCTTTGAAGCTGAGACTCCGTTTGATGATGTAACTTTAAAAGTAACGCCATAAACTCCCGAAAGATTGTCAGGCACATTGCCTGTAAGACGAATTTTCTCTGCGGAAATCACTTCTAGCTTTAACCAGTCTGGACCACTCGTCAGAAGACTGGTGATGCCGCTGCCAGAATGAATAATTGAAAAATCAACAGCCAGGGTATCATTTGGCTCAATGGAAATGTTATCGTCACCGCTTATTACAGGGGCTTCATTGCCCTCAACAATAATCGCATTAATTAAGACCTCATCGTTTTTTTTACCATCCGTAACATAAAGAGTAAAAGAATCAGTCCCAGCTCCTATGAAGTCAGGATGATAGGTTAAGCTGTCAACGACTCCATAGGTTGCCAGGATTGAAACCTCTCCGTACTTTGGCTTACTACTCGGTTTAATCTCCCAAGTGAGAAGATCTCCATCGGGATCAATGGCGGTAAGTTGATTGAGATTACCAGAAAGAATTTCTCCACTATGCGAAAAAACCATAGACATTTCATCACCCGTTTGAATGATGGGGCTTCGGTTTGAGCCATTAACTTCCAGACTAAAATGGGTCATATCAAATGCTCCACCTTCATCGACGGCAGAAATTGAAACAGGAATAGTTCTCCCTACACCTTCCTCCGGAAATAACCCTGAAAGGATTGCTCCTTCTTCATTCTCCAGTAGCTTGATATTTGCAAACCCCGGGTCAAGCCAAGTAGGTAAAAACAGCTTGTAACTCAAATCGGCCGAATCATCGTCCTGAGCCAAAATTTCAATATTAAATTGGTCTCCTTGCTGAAACTGAAAAAAGGTTGATGTGGGCTTTACAAAATAAGGGTTATCCGGGATAGATCTAAGATATACTTCAATCTTCAGTTCGGCTTTTCTTATTCCGTCTGATGCTTCTAAAGTAAATTCATCATATCCGTTGAGGTTTGGTTTAGGGTTGTAAGTAAAATTAACGGGTCGTAGACCATCTCCTTTCACCAATAGGTCACTGCCGCTTACCGGTGCTTTGCCTACGGCCCATGAAATCTCTTTGCTGAATTCATTGGGGTCAGGGTCGTAACACCCATAATTTGTCGGTGGATTCCACCCTCGAGCACCATCTCCATCTTCATCCATGAAAATCCGTACTTTTTTTATAGGGGAATTACTCAAGGTTGAGTAAAAAACTGGAGGATAATTATCTACACGAATTACAAGGTCAAAGACCTGCTCAACGATTGTTGATCCGTCTGTTGCTTCAAATGCAATTTGATAACGACCTATATCAGAGGGGGATGCTAAACCAGAAAGTATTGCAGTCCCGTTCTCGCCCAGTGTAAATTTCAACCAACTGGGTAAAGAGCTGACACATGAAATCGTAGGGGCCACACCATCGGCGTCATAAGCTTGAACCTGATAATGATAAGGACTTTCATCATTCCATGAAATAAGGTCATCCTTATCGCTTGGAGGAGAAGATATAAAAACAGGCTCATCGCTTGTATTCTCTACATCCACTTTTATTTCGATCAAAGAGCTCTTGGGGGGAGAGCCAAGAGCTCCGCCAGAATCTGTCACTTCAATAATAAACAAATCTTCACCTGAAAAGTTAGAATCTGGCTGATAAATTAAATCACTGCCATCTGGCTCGATAGAGGCTTCTCCCCCGGATGGGCTTAATGCAATACCCCAGATGAGATCTTCAGGCAATGTATGGTCGTCCGAAGCTGAGAATGAGATAGGAACCCAAGTCTCAGGGAGATCCTCTGTCATGGAAACATGATACTCACTCTTCTCAACAGATGGTGGGGCGTTATGTACAATTACATTGATCTGCAAATCCTGAGAATTACTGAGCTGGGTCTCGTCTTCTGCGGAAAAAGTAACAGTAACCTGTCCTTCATCATTATGTGATGGGTTTCCCGAAATTTTGATAATTCCACGAGACAAAGCGGTGTCATCAATAATAACCCAATCCGGGACATTGGAGGCATTAAATTTCATACCTACAAGTGAATCACCATCTAAAACATTAAAAGTCACATTTAAGTCATCATCATCCGAAATGGTAATACTTGAAGGTAAATTACTAAATACAGGAGCATCGTCTAAAGTTTCGATTACAACCTCAAAGGAAGCCTGATCTGTATTTATTCCATCAGTGAAAATAATAGAGAAATCATCGGCACCACTGTAATTGCCGTCTGGCATATATTGAATCTCTAGTTCTTTTTCTAAGTTTATTGTAACCTGAAGGTCTCCATGCTTTGGTTCAACCTCAAATAAAGCAGATATTTTTTGCTTATCCGGGTCAATAATCCGCTCACCCTGACTTCTCCAAATTTCATCTTCTTTAATGTAGAGCCTATTTTCAGGAGGAAAGGTGAGCATAGGAGGTGTATTCTCGCTCAAAACTCCCAGGATGAATGATTGACTGGCAATATTGTTATTGTCATCACGAACGCTAAGCTCAACAGGATACTCCCCCTCCACTCCTGCAGGAGGAATACCTCGGAGAATCGCCTTTCCATTTTGAGATTCCACAACGGATAACCAGGCTGGGATGGTGCTATCAATCGAAAGTGTGAGGGCTTGCCCAGCATCGCCATCTTCAGTGACTATTTTATATTCCCATGGGTACTCAACTACAGCGTCGGAATAATGAGGAATACTTTTAAAAACAGGATCATCTTCGATGCTGTTGACCACTACGGTGAAAGAAACCAAATCCTTTGCATTCTCATCATTTTGCTCTGAAACCAGCACGGAGAAATTATCAATCCCAGAAAAATTACCATCTGGCGTATATAAAACAGTGACACTCTCGCCATCAGCTACAAGTTCTACTGAGCCATTGGACGGTTGATAAAATATAGACCATGCAAAGCTAGTTACGGTTTCATCGGGATCAGAGGCAGTGAGTAGAATGCTTGGCCAGGAAATAGGGTTTTGATCTTCATCTATGTAATAAATTCGGCTTTCATTGCCACTTATGAGCGGAGGATAATTAGCAGGTATAACACTTACAAAATAAGATTGCTCTACCCTGTTGCCATAGTCGTCTTCAAGGGTAACGAATATGGTGCTCGCTATTCCATCATTATAGTCCTCCCATGACGGTGTTCCTGTCATAGACAGATTGTCATCGCTCAGGCTCAACCAACTGGGTAAGCCATCAACTTTGATGGCAAAATTATCATTTTCATCAGGGTCAAAAACCTCAAAAACATGTGAATATAAAACACCTTCATTTGCATAGCTTGATGGCACTGGAGATAGTAAGGTGGGTGCATCGTTTACACCCTCTATATCAATCACTACAGTGAGATCTGTAAACTTAGGAAAATTTGCATCATCGTCTGTTATGCGAACCTGAAATGACCTTTCGCCATGAGCATGAGACAACGGAATGAAAATTATGTGTTCGCGTGGATCTAAAACTTGATTTTCTAAAGCCACAGTTCCGTCACTTGGGGCTTGCAGTAAAGTGAAGTTGAGACCGTCACCATCAGGGTCATAAATATCCAGCGATTGTATTGCAGTCAGCCAATCCTGTTCCTCAAAGTCTTCGGTGAGTTCTAGGGTAACAGTCGAGGCTTCTAGACCATTGAAGGTAACCACAGGTGGTTCATTGCGGGGATATATGAGCAGACTAAACATTTGCTCAACTGGAGTACTCCCGGAACTATCGTCACAAATTAATGAAAAAGAGTGTTCATAGACGCCATTGGTAAAGCTCAAGGATTCTCCCGATGGAGTGCCGGTTATTATGTACTCTCCAGTTTGACTTCCTTCAACTAAGGTGAGTCCACCCGGGAACTGGTCGCCTGCCTTAAGACTGACATTCAGCAAATCACTATCTACATCTTCAACGACCAAGGAAAAAGTAAATATTTCCCCGACCATGGCAACCGGCAGTGTGTGCAATGGCGTGACTACATTAATAAATTCCGGTGTATCATTGACCGGAGAGATCGTAATTTCAATCGTTTGATCCGAAGATAATTCCCCCACTGTACTGGTAATAACATACTTCTGTATGCCTGATTCATTATCAAAAGGAGAGAACTCAAAGAATCCTGTGACTTCATTAATCACTCCATCACCTAGTAAAGTCGAGTCAGCTGCCAAAGACCAGGTAATCGGATAATCAAAAGGGTGACTTGCGTTAAAATCGTAGGTCAGGGCTGAGGAGTCTTCCAGAATGGAGAAATTATATTCTGAATCGATGTCCCAAAGAGGAGGAAGGCTTGGTTTCTCCGTAGCACTTGACCAACTTGGGTTGTAAAAAGCTTGAATCCCACCACTTGCAGCGGCTGAACTGCTCTCCTCAGGAGAACCGACTATAATCATCCCTTCTCTCGCAGCAAGCGGTGAATGGGTACTTGACCCAGCGACTACGGTTGACTGGTTTAAATCAAGAGTAGAGATAAGATCCCAGTCATTTGAACCTTCAAGGTTTCCATAAACATAGACCAACCCATGAGACCCTGCCCCGGGAGAACTCGAAATTAATAAATCGCCGCTTGATTCAAGGTCGGTAGAGAAAAGCTGATCCGCTGTACTTGTGGGAGGGGAAACCACAGCCACCTCAGTCCAAACTTCATCAAATTGTTCAAATATATAAACTACCCCAGTATCGACCCCAGTATCATCTCCCTTAACCGCACCGATAAAAATAAAATTTTCAGATATACGCACAGATGAACCAAAACGGTCCCCAGCTGAGAGAGAGGATGGGGCGATTTGTTGAGACTGGACCCAATCTCCGGATTCATCCAAACCAAAAACATAAGCAACTCCAGAATCAGTACCATTGATTGTATCCCCTGCCCCAGGCGCACCGACCACAATTATATTATCTTTAAGGTCAAGATCGTACCCAAAGTTATCATTGATCACACCATCGCCTGCCTGAAGGTTTGAATGGAATGTGAGCCCACTATCAATTTCAAAGAGTGAAACTTTACCCTTATCGCTTCCATACTGTGTAGAACTAACTGCCAACCATTGCTCGGACATACTCAAACTAAACCCAAAAGTATCAAGTGTGGCAGGGTTATTGCCGACTATTTTCTCGACCAAGGCATATTGTTCATCTTCATCCTTCTGATAAAAGAAAACAGACCCTTCTAAGCTTTCAGAATCGGGAGCGGAAACAGCCAGGTATTCATCAAAGCATGCCACGGATGCACCAAATTTCATATTTTCAGTTTGATGATCGAGGGGAGGAGTTATTTCTTGGTAAAGTGAGTAAGACAAATCATCTAATTGATTATAAACATAAGCTTTCCCAGTGAGGGAATCCTCGCCGTATGCACCAATAATAAGTTGATTCACTGAGTTAACAGAAAGGGCGTAGCCAAATCTTGCTTCCAGTTGTGGGTCCTGCGACTCAAGTAAGGTAAAGCTCTGATAAGGAATGACCTGAAGCACCCCGTGGTTTGCATTAGAGGCGGAGTTGTAATAATAGAAGTTCTCTTGTTCAGATCCTTCAAGTTTCGGGGTAAATAGAAGGTAGGCTTCAGGTCCGGTACTGGCGTTATTAAAAACAGAGGAGCCAGACAACAAGGTGCTGTCAAGGTCAGTACTAATAACCAACCTTTGATTTGAATGGTTCGTGAAATTATAATAACAGTTTGAAAAGAGACGGATTTGCGGGAAATTATCTTCACCTCTTTGAAAGGTTTGATCTGCATCGCTCCAGTTTAAATCAATTACTTCGTAGCTGGCTGAAGGCGAAAGGACAGTGAATTCTTGAATCATGTCCTCATGACTAGTGCAGAAATAATACAGGGAACCCTCAAAATCCAATGGTATAGTCACTTGAAGAGTATCCCCTGATCCAGTAAGAGGACCCCCTACAACCAGATCAGATGTGATATCCCCATAATTCTCCCCAATCATGAATGGATGGGATTCCGATATACTGTTAGCGGTAAAATTATAGGTCTCTCCTCGGTAAAGAGGACGACTCAGAAAATCTGTAACTAAGCCGTTTGGATCGGTAAAGGTATAAAAGGGCGCATTGGAATCTCCACCACCAACTGTAAAGCCTATTGAAAAAGAGTCATCCTGACCGCAGACGATTGCTGGTCCGAGAATCAAAATATGCAAAACGGATAACCATAATGAACGGTAGAATATCCGGATTAATTGCATACACAACAATCAATCAAAAAACTTATATTTGCAAAGCTTTTAGGGTGCAGAATGATGAGTTTTGATTAAGAAAAAAGGATCCTTTATGAAATAACTCTATGCTGCGTTAAAAATTCTCAAAAAAGTCAAGTTGGCTGGCCCGCGGGTGCGGCAAATTTCTCAACCGGATATACTGTGTCAATTTGAGAAAGTAAGAAACTTGTAGGAGTATAATTACGGAAAAGCTCAACCGTATCGCCATTTTTGAGCATCACAACCGAAGTAACCGTAATTTCAGGAGTTTTTGGAGGAGCAAATAAAATATCGTCGTGGGAAGCATTTAGCCTGGAATTAAATAAATCTGGCGTAAGATTGCCACCGAGGTGATCACTTCGACCTGTAGCCACATGGCAAGTACCTAAGATTTTCTCGTCCTGAATATCCTTGCCCGAAAAAGGGAGTAATTGAGTACCAAAACCTAGTTCACCAATAATCCCGGTAGCGGGATCATCAAGTAGTTGCTGATTGCGTTCACTAACAAGTGATGCATCTCCTTCTATCAAAATCGCTTTTTGAATGGCTCCATCAGACACAACCATTTCGGCAAGGGTACCGTCAGAATAACGGAAGGGAAAGGATCCATTAGCACTGGTTGGCACAAAATAAACTTCACCGGCCGGTAAGTTAGCCACATCTGGTTTTCCAAAAGGACAAAGACCATGGCTTTTTTGAGCAGTTTGTTGGCCACAATCGATGGTCAGGGAAAGTGTTTCCCCCAACACTTCAAAATTCAGTTCAAAGGCATCTGCCTTATCTAAGGCACTTCGAAAGACTTCTGCTTGTTCACTGATCTTGCGGTAGTCAACGGACAGACCTGAGCCAAGAATCGTATCATTGACTCCATGAAGAGTCGCTCCACGAAAATTGTATTTCTTTGCCATCGCGGTAAGCGGAGCAGTTAACGAATAATCAGTGATTGCCAAAATAATATCATACTTGGAACAAATATCTTTCTCGAGTGAAAGGTGTTTCCCGTTTTCATCGGAGGCATCATCCTCGGGGTCTAAATTGCTCCCACCCGTGGTTTTGAATGCAAAAAAATCTACAGATGAATACCCAGCCTCAGCTAAGCCCCCATCATTGAGGGAATCGTAAAAATATTTTTTGGCATATTGCTGCACTTGAAAACCATCATGATTCATGAAAGCAAAATCTTTCATTAGTCCGATATCAGGTAAGTCGATTAAGATACAAGCGGTAAGTTCCTCATCGGTTTTACCAAAACAAGTGGTTAACAACCTGCTGAGAGAAAAGGCTTCGAATTCGTTCAAGTTTGGTGTGTACATGGATGTTAGCTTATATCGATGTTCTAGCATGCCAAATAATTCTTGATCAATCAGGGGGTTAACAGGACTGATTGTGGGCATCATTTAAATAAGTTATGGCACTGGTCTTGCCCAAAATAATCCGAGACATGCAAGTACGCCATAAAGGGACACAAAAATCACATTCCACCTCAGCATCTTGTCATACTCTGACTTGCTAGATAAGTTCTTTAACTTTATGCCGCAGGAAAGACCCAGAGGCAATAGGATCAAAACCGGCGAAATTCGAGAGTCAAAAAGTGGGCATAGAAGCGTCGAAATACCAATACACAGGCAATAAAACATTACTCCGAATCTTTTACCGAAAATGACCATCGTTGTTCTTTTTCCGTTGGCTTTGTCTTCTTCAAAGTCACGATAATTATTCACCACTAATATTGAATTTACAGCAAAGCCCATACCCAAGCTTACAGCGAATGAAGGTGACCAGGCTATATTCTCCTTACATAAAAGAACATAATGAGTTACCTCAACCGCAACAAAGCCATAAAAGAACACAACAAAAACATCGCCCAGACCATTGTAAGCAATTGGCCTTGGGCCTCCGGTGTAAAAAATGGCTGAAGCAATGCAGGCACAACCTACCCATATTAAATGCAGGGAGCCCTTAGAATTAAATAAGATAAGAAGGCCAATAAGGAAGCTCAGCAGTAGCACTGCATAAGATGCATTGCGAATATTCTTTGGATGTAAATCACCGCTTGAAGCGTATCTTTTTGGAGCAATGCTACGATTTCGGTCCGCTCCTTTGATAAAATCATAATAATCATTGGCAAAATTTGTCCCAATTTGGATCAAGAAGGAAAATAACAAGCACAGAATCAGCAGTTCCGCATCCAGCTTTTTACAACTTGAGAATGCCAATGAGCCCCCCATCAAAACTGGAAATACACTTGCCACAAGAGTCTTTGGCCTCGTTGCATAAAACCACTGAGTAAAAGAGCTCACTTCAATTTACCTGTTGATCGCAAATGGGAACCGAAAATGAGAGCGGTATTTTTCAGGAACACGGCGAAAACCATTGGGTGGAACCGGTAATTTATAAGGCCACTGAATATCAACTTGAAGAGCAAGGTACCCATTACTAGGGTGATGCTGGTGGCGGTGCTCATGAGGAAATTGAGTGATTTTAATTAAATAATAGCGTTCCGATTCAGGAATCCATCGGGAAGAATAGGGAGGGGTTTTCCACTCCTCTCCTTCATGACCTACTAAGGATACTGGACTACCGTTGTTTCGATTAAAATATACGGTTCCTCCGGAGTCTTTATCAAATGAAGCAATCGTTTCTCCCTCCTGATCATTTCCTTCATTATTCAAATATGATGAGTCTTCCTTTCTTACAACTTGCTCAAACACAACCGCACCTCCATCCTGTCTTGCCACTAAAAGGAGGACATGCTCTTCATCAGATTTACTGGGCGGGGATGTTGGGTTATACATATCATCTAAGTTCTTGGTGGCGGCGGCCACTAAAGAAAACCCCACCCTGTCCGTCTCAACCTCAATGGCATCAATCAAACCGTAGGCGGTGTTTTGGTCTTTAACCTTTCCGACTCCTTCGATCCCCCATGGCAGGAAACCTAGAAGCCCACCGATTAAAAATCCAAAGACAGCCAGTGCTATCACCACCTCCAGTAACGTAAACCCTGATTTTGCTTTCACCCTAGGCATATAATCAGGGGCTTTCAAAGTCTGAAATTTCTAAAACAGCGAACCCACCAAAATTCCTCATTAAGATACCAGCAATCTTGTTCGGATCATTAAACCTTAGTTTTTCCGTTGTATTTGCTGGGTTCGGAGAACCCAAAGCAAGGACAAGCATGAGGGATTGCGGGATTCCACCCGATACACTGTCTGGGGCACGAAGATTTCCTGCCCCATCAAATTCAATGAATTTAAAGCTCGTGCCACTTGATGATTTAACTCTCTTCCCCTTAAATGATTCAGAAAGAATAAATTCATCATCTCCCCCACTCCATGAACAAAAAGCATTGGTTCGCCACCCTTCTGCTCGGATGGAAAGGGATTTATTATCAGGCACAAAGTAAACTCCTTCATTCAGGGATATGCTCTCTCGTTTTACAACCCAGGAGTCAGTTTGGTTAGTATCCTTAGAGATAATCTCAATGTGCCTAAAAAACTTTTCTTCATCTTCAGGATCTGCATTAACAATAATTCTCGTCTCAACTCCGGATGAGGCAGCAATGGTTCTCGCCTGATGAAGTACTCCCAATACATTTCGCTGAGATGCGCCTAGTTCCGCACCACCTCCACCGAGCAAAGAAAAGCCAATTACTCCCATCATTAAACCCACCACGGCTAAGACCACAAGAAGTTCAATTAGAGTAAAGCCTTGGTTTTCTTCAGGGCGCATAATTGGAAATAATAAGGAAAATGCTCAATCTACCCCAAGGTATTTTTGAATATTCCACGAAAAAACATTTTCAGTATCGGTTTCTCCGCTGGCATCTTGTAAGACAAAGATACCCACTTTGTCACGAATGATGCCAATTTTTTCTTTGGCTTGCTCAACAATACTGGGATCGTAGTCGTTTTGAAGGGCTTTCACAATGGATTCTACCGTAGAACTATCCAGTTTGATTAAGCCGTCACCATCCTGGTCCACCACAATGTAGATTTTCCTGCCACCCCAGGCATCGGAAAGAAATCGGCCATTGTTACTCTCATCTGCTAAATCAATATTACCAAACTCATCTTCAGAAAAGGAATGAAATTCCTTACTTTTTCTGTTTTGAGCCAGTAAATCTCCCGTTAAGTTTTCCCAGGTAAAGCTATCCGGGTTCCATGATTTCCCCCGCAGAGCGGCAATAAAAGCATTGTGGTCTTCGTCATCACTTAAATCTGCTGGAATTCCCTCAGCATCTTCGAGTAAAAAGGGAGGGAAATATTTATAGTGCTCCTTGTACTGATAGATTTGAGTGACCCACGACCTAAAGGTTGCCTGAGTTTTTGTCCCTTTAGAACCGCCCAATAGATCAAAAACTTTGGGCCCAACAATACCCATCAGTATTCCGATAATGGAAATAACGACAAGGAGTTCAATCAGAGTGAATCCATGCTTTGTATCTTTTTGTTTATTTTTTTTCATGACTACCATTTTCCGGGTTCGGTGTGAGGGATATTATCCTCATCCATGGGTTCTTTATTTGGTGTTGAGGTAAGCTCATTGTCGAAGACGGAAGCTTGTCCATCTTTTCCTTTGCTAAAAAGTAAATACCCTGTGTGCCCATCTCTCCTGGGATACTCATATACATAAGGCCTCTCCCATGGGTCAATAATCACCACTTGCTCACTCGGTTCCTTTCCTTCTTCATCGACAAAGACTAAATCAATTTCTGCACCCTGCATGAAAACAGATTTAAAACCTGCATTATTTTCTGAAAACCCAAAAGAAAAAGTATCATTAGGTAAAAAAGACCTACGAATCTCATCGGCTTTTAACACATCTCCAAACCGATCCGTAATGCCGATTAAAGCATTAAGTAAAAGGGCATTTTTTTCGGTCTCACCGGATAGATCAGAGTCAGGGTTAATGATAGGGTAATCACCATACTCAAGTTTGTACTGGTTGAGGGCAAGTTTCAGTGCCTCAATTTCACTTTCCGCTTTTTTTTCATCTTGGGCACTGAAGAGGAAATGAGCACCTTTGAAAGTTATGCCTGCTAATATCCCAATGATCGTGATAACAACTAGTAGTTCAATAAGAGTGAACCCTTTTCGCTTGGTGGTAACATTTTTATTCATAAAAGATTATGACCATCCGTATGAGATTCTTTTTGTCAATGAAATCATCTACCTCCTTCTTTTATATCTTTCCCTGAAAAAATGTAAGGCGTGGGTAAGCTCTGGAAACCTAAAGATAAATAAAACGACAAGATAAGAAAATATGCCAACCGGTATGAACAGAATTACTTGAATAAAGTCAGTCGATTTCCCTGGTCCGATATCGACTAGATCCCTGATCCATAGAATAGAAACACACATAACAAGTGAACCCATCAATATGGGTAATAAGTATAAAGGTTTAAACGAGATGCTATCCCGAAGCCTCAACTCAGGCGTTTTCCAAGCAAGGAATACGGTTTGAAATACTGCAGCTATCACATTTGCCCAGGCCAAGCCATGCACTCCATAGGAAAACATGAGCATAACACTCATAAGGAGGTTTATGACCATACTTATCATAGCTGCATGCAAGGGAACCGTCATGTTTTTCTTAGAATGAAAAACTTTCACCAGAAACCCGGAGCCTGCGTAAAAAGGAAGGGCGAAAACAGAAATCAAAAGAATTTCAGAAGCAAGCAGAACATTATCTGCAGTAAACATTCCCCAATTGAAAAGCAGGGAAAGTATGGGGGTTGCCAGAAGTCCTAGCCCAAAGGCAGCAGCAATAGTTACAGCGCAAGTCAGCCGAACTCCCTGAATTACGCAATTTTTGAAGCGGGCCTGATCTGAATCGCCTGCATACTTGGCCAACTCAGGGAAGAGAACGGTTGATAGAGAAATAGCGAAAATGCCAAGAGGCAGCTCAATGAGCCTGGAACTTAAAAAAAGGTAAGATAAGGAGCCTGAGTCATCGAGCGAAAATGCCAGAAATCTTGAGACTAAAATATTCACCTGAGTAACCGCAGCTCCGAGTGCTCCAATCCAAAAAATTTGATTCACTTTATCAAGGGCATCGGAAGTACCCAGGTCTAACTTGAATACCCACTTAAGTTTCAATCTCAGCTCAATGGCAGGCAAAAACATCTGGATCAATCCACCGATCACAACAGCTCCACTCAGATAAACTGCAACTTCATAAAGAGATAAATTTTTCCAAACACCAAAAACCAAGAGAGTCACGATCATACTCAGGTTAAGAAGGATTGGCGATATTCCACCTGCCGCAAACCTGCCATGAGAATTTAAGGCACCCACCATGATTGCCGCACAGCATATGAGGGCAACATAGCCAAATGAAAGGGAATTTAGATAAGAGGCGATGGACCACTTGGGCTCCGCCCAAAAAGAACTGAAGAAAAAAGAGCCCAGGCAGACAAATAAAACCAGAAAGCAGAGGGCAACAGCCAGTCGGGAAAGTACTTTATTCAACAAATCAAATGCAGCCTGCAAGGATTTAGTCTTTAAACTTGATGCATAAACTGGGATGAACGCTGAACTTAATGTGCCCTCCCCTAGCATCCGCCTGAATAGGTTGGGTATGGTGAAGGCTAAAATAAAAGCTTCTCCATAAATCGATGTGCCAAAAACAGTAAAGAGCAATATGTCTCGGGCTAAGCCCAAAAACCGGGACAAAACAGTAAGGCCACTTAACAGGAATGCATTACTGAATAACCCGGCCATATTCTAACGAGCCAACGAGAGATTAGCTCAACAAGAAGAGGAGCATTGTTTTAACAAAGACTTAGCCTCCTCCAAGGGATCATCATGACCCTGCTTTTCAGCAAGATCGATGGTTAGAGAAAGATTTCTCTTTGCCCTTTCAAAATCTTCCAGAGCCAGATAGCACTTGCCAAGTCCCAGGGAAGCCATCATCCAGTCATCAGCAAGCTTCAGGCAAGTAGCAAATTGGTCACAAGCATTTACATAATCTCCTTGCTCATAATAAGCCTGTGCCAAATTGTATCGGTGAAAACGGTTGGTAGGGCTTGCATCAAGCTTCTGTATAAAAGCTTGGATTTTATCACTCATCTACTTGTAGCACTACCCGAACTTAACGCAGACGGCAGTGGAATTATCTATCCCACCGTTTTGATTGGCCAGGTCGATAAGGTAGGAAACCGCATCCGCAGGTTCTTGGTTCCGGATGGTTTCTTCAAGCACAGTCTCTTCAATCATATTAGTGACTCCGTCGGAGCAGATAAAAACAACAGCACCCGCCGATACCTGGAATTGTCCACGATCCACCTCAAAATCAATATCCTGACCCATGCAACGGGTCAAAGTATGCCCATAATGCTCGGGCATATCCAGGGCAGCATTTTCCCCATGTTTTTCCAAAAGTTCGTCTCGTAAGGTGTGTGATTTTGAAACCTTACGGAACCCATCTCCATCGAGTAAAAAAATGGAAGAATCACCCACATGAGCAAACATGATATTGCCACCCACGACACGGATCCCCGAAAAAGTTGTCCCTATACCATTTTCACCCCCAACCAGTTCACCGCATTCTATGATATTTCGATGAATTTTATGGGTGATCACATTCATTTCATCAAGACTTTTGCAGCATGAAGAAGACGATATGAGAGAATCATAAAATTTGACCGCGAGTTTGGAGGCAAGGTTACCAAATGGCAACCCCCCTACTCCATCAGCAACGGCAAAAATTCCTTTATCGTTATCAACGACAAAGGAATCCTCATTATTTTCGCGAACGAAACCAACATCGCTGTGTCCGTGTGATGATAATTGCATAGATTTAAACAATATTTTGTTTCATAGCATGAAAGGCTTAAAGTCAATTTTCAAAACTATACCTTTCAAGCTACATCAAAATCTTCGGCTGAATCGCTGATCAGGGAATCTCTTTCAAAGTTTTTTTTGGGCAATTCAGCCAAAAATAATCTTCCGTAAGTTTTCTTGAGAACCCTGGAGTCAAGTATCACAAGTTCTCCAACATCTGTCTTTGACCTTATAAGCCTTCCGACTCCCTGCCTGAATCGAGTGATTGCATTGGGTAATGTCAGCTCAAAAAATGCCTTCTTGCCTTCCTTGATTAGTTTTTCGCTTTTAGCCTCCATCAAAGGATGGTTGGGGTTTTCAAAGGGAAGCCTGGTTAAAATGACTTGGGACAAGGCAGGCCCTTTTGCATCGAACCCCTTCCAAAAGCTTTCGGCTCCCAGTAAAAGAACATCCCCCTCCTCCATCATCCGGGTGCGCAACTCAGACCTTGAATAATCAATACCCTGAGCATAAACCGATCGCTGTTTTTTCTGCCAAATGCTTTTAAGGTGCTGGTAACAATAGTGCAGGTCTTGGTAGTTTGTAAACAAAGCAAGCGTGCCTCCTTCGATAGAACTGGCAAGCGAATCGAGTGCCTGAACCAGGTAGTCAAGGTACTTGGACCTGTCCTGAGACATGGGTTCCGGGCAATCTTCAAATACCCTGATATTCATGCTGAACTCATAGTCAAAGGGAGATTGAACGATGGTTTTCCTGCCCGTATTGCA
>Ga0181553_10000842_pt1 | contig 27146 bp, 17 predicted proteins | sample 011ome_17_FD_133753 | JGI IMG/M metagenome (GOLD analysis project Ga0181553, IMG submission 133753) | Coastal salt marsh microbial communities from the Groves Creek Marsh, Skidaway Island, Georgia - 011502XT metaG (megahit assembly) | ecosystem: Environmental > Aquatic > Marine > Intertidal...
AAACCTACTCCATGGCATCAAGATGCAGCCTATTGGATAGACATGCCCGATAAAAGAGCCTTGAGCATCTGGTTTGCCATCGATGAGGCTACCCTTGATAACGGTTGTATGTGGTATACTCCAAAATCCCATAAACTGCCTTTAAGGAAACATTTTCAGCCCGTAGGCAAAGGAGCCTTAAAGTGCAAAGGTTCAGAGGAGGAGAGTGTTGCTGTTCCACTACAACCCGGTTCTTGTGCCATTCACCATGGACACACATTGCATTATAGCCGTGGAAATTCTACCGCTAATAACCGGAGGGCATTCATCCTAAATTTCCGACCAGAAAAAATGGTGGAACTTGAAAGAGCCCAAGGTTTCGACCACTCTGGTAATAGAGAGGTAAGGGTCTAAATCCTTAGTTAGCCTGGAGGGCAGCATCCAAAATATGCCCCCTAATGCCGAGACGATATAGGTTTTTCTGTTCGCGTGTTGGATAAACCCGATTGGAAAGAAAAACCATAAAACACCGCTGAACAGGATCTACCCAGACCAAGTTTCCTGTAAATCCGCTGTGGCCATAGCTCTCAGGACTGCATTTTTCAGAGGGATAGCGTTCCGAAGCAAGGCTGTCCAGGGAAGGTTTGTCGAACCCCAAACCGCGACGGTTGTCGGAAAGGGGGTAGGCCCGAGATTTAAAAAGCCTAACCGTCTCTGGCTCCAAATATTTTTCACCTTCAAAAGTACCCTCGTCCAGGAATAGCTGTAATAATTTGGCCAAAGAAGTGGCATTGGCAAACAATCCGGCATTTCCGGATACCCCCCCCATGAGAGCTGCCGCTTCATCGTGAACCCAACCTTGCACCAAGGTTCTCCTAAATAGGGAGTCTTTTTCAGTAGGAATAATCTCCCCTTTGGAATATTTAAAACTGGGATTAAATGTCAGTCGTTCTATGCCCATGGGCTTGTAAAAATGACTGTCCAGAAATGCTTCAAAGGACTGTCCGCTCATTTCCTGAACCATACCCGGTAAAAGAAAAAATAATAGGCCTGAATAACGGTATTCCCCAATTTTTTCAACCGGAGTCCTTTTAATTCTTCGCATTATTTTTTTCTCATATTTCCTATGTATAAACAGGGAGTCGGAAAGGGGATCAGGGTATCGTTTACTTTTTGAAGGGGAAAGGGTTCTGGCTCTAAATTTCCCATTTTTACGCCGTACCATATTTTGGTGCGTGATATAGGGCAACCATCCGGCTTGATGACTGAGGACCTCCCGAAAAGTGCTGTTTTTTTTATTGCTGTTTTTGATCAGTGGAATGTAGTCCGCAACCTTACGATCCAAGTCAATATCGTAAAGCTCATACAATTTCATAAAGGCCAGGGTACTGGCCAATATTTTGGTAACGGAAGCGAGGTCATACAGATGATGGTTTTCTACCCGAACAATGGAATCATAAGTATGGAAGCCATAACTTTTATTCAGTCGAATACCATCATGTTTATAAATTAATACTTGAGCCCCAGGATAGGCCTTTTGTTGAATTCCCATCTGGACAATGGAGTCAATTTTGTACTCCAAAGCGTCACCGGAAGGGAAGTAAAGGGAATCTTGAGCTTGAAGCCCAATAATCCAAAGCATTGAAAAAAGGAAAATCACTTTTTTCATAGGGATTGTGTTCTATTCAATTTCGACGATGAGATCAATCTCCACCGCAATATTGAATGGCAATGATCCCATCCCTACTGCAGCACGGGTGTGCTTTCCCTTTTCGCCAAAAACAGCAACCATAAGGTCTGAAAAACCGTTTACGACACTGGGTTGTTGTGTAAAGTCGGGAGAGGCATTCACCATGCCTGTTACCCTTACGATTCTTTTGACTCTACTGAGATCTCCAAGGGCGCTTTTGAGAACTCCTAGTTGATTGATACCCGTAAGTCGAGCAGCTTCATAACCTTCTTCTATGGTTAAATCTGCTCCCAGTTTGCCAGTGATGAATTTTCCATTGGCTTTTAAGGGACCATTACCGGAGAGGAAAAGTAAATTACCTGTCTGAACAGAGTTGACAAAATTGGCAACGGGAGTGGGGGGTTGGGGGAGTACAATTCCCATGCTGTCCAATTTGGCCTCGGGATTGTAATTGGGATCAATGGTAACAGTTTTCTCTTCAGCTTGGGGAACATTACAGCTCCCTATAATTAACCCAAAAGACAATGAAAGAATATAAAAAATTGATTTCATTTTTAGATTTTTCATACAGCTGATGATAAAATTTCTTTCACCCGCTTGGCTACAATACGCTCTTGACCGGGAACCATCATCCAAGTGGTTATGCCCACGCTTTTGGAATCTCCCACGGTTTGAATGGATGGATGCCCATCTCTGAGTTGGTTTCTTACTTCATTTGGACTTATTTTCACCTTTTTTTCATCCCATCTAATCCTTAAACTGGGTACATGATTTGCGTATTTCGGTACATGAATTTCGGTTTCTACTCCTGCTATTGAGGTGGCGCTGTCGCTGATCAATTGAATTTGTGATTCCCACATTTTCCATTCTTCATCATGGTCTTTTTGTAAGTATAATTCCAGCGCAGCCAACATGCCCAAGACTTCTTCTTTGTTAACCTTCATTCCCCTTCCAATAGTTTCTCCGCGAGGTGGGGTGTGCATTCTTGCGGCTTCAATATACTCTCTTTTTCCCAAAAGCAAACCAGCACTTTGTGGCCCTCTCAATCCTTTACCTCCAGAGAAAGCCACCAAGTCAAAACCCATTTTGGTAAAGCGAAATAGATTTTCGACAGGCGGCACATCTGCCGCACAGTCGATAAAAGTAGGGATGTTGTGTTTTTTACCAAGGGCAACAAATTCCTCCCATTTGATTTCTCCCTGATCCGTATGCGCATTGAGGAACCAAAGCATACAGGTTTTGTCGGTAATCGCTTTTTCCAATTGTTTGGCGGTTCTTACTTTGACCACCTTGGCACCGACATTGGTCAATGCTTGGGCATAGCCAATGCTGTGAGATTCTTGCATGATGACCTCATTTTTCATTCCCTCAGTATTGGGAAGTTGTTTTACCTTTTGAGGATCTTTACCTGTGAGTATTCCCGCCATACCAATACTCATGGCACCAAAACAACCCGAGGAAACCGTAGCGTATTCACAATCTAACAATTCTGCGATGCGTTCTCCCACTTTGTCTTGTAAGTCATCTAAGTTGACGTATTCATTTGCTCCATAGCTAATGGCCTCAATAACCTCTTTGGGCATTAATGAGCCAGTCATAGAAGTATAGGTTCCAGCGGCATTGATAAATGTTCTTAATCCGAGCTCTTTAAAAAAATCTCGCCTCAAACTGGAGACTACTGCCGCAGTTTTGGATTGAGCAGACAACGAATTGGTACCGAGCAAACTTCCTGCAAAGGGAAGGCTGGCCAGTGATTGAAGTACTTTTCTTCTGTTTATCATCATTTTTTGTTTTTATGGTTTATTCTACTGCGGCGATACAATCTATTTCTACTAAAGAATCACCAGGAACACCTCCATAGGTGGCTACTGTGGTTCTTACGGGTGGGTTTTCGCCAAAACGCCCACGGTAAACCTCGTTCATCTTATGGTAGTCTGCCAGGTCTGCTAAATAAACATTGACCTTTAATACCTGTTCCATAGAAGAACCGTTTCTTTCCAATTCTTTTTGCAATTCGTTTAAAACATGATCGGTATGGGCTTTGATATCCCCGTCAAAATGAGCACCTTTTCCAGCAATGTATAGGGTGTTTCCATGTCTGACCGCTCCGGAAAACAAGGGCATTTTTTGATCATCGACAATCTCACCGACCACTTCTTTTTTGCTTTTTACAGGGGCCGCTTTTACAGTTGCCATGCCAAATAAGCCCGCCATTCCCATTCCAATATTCTTTAATACTGATCTTCTTTTTTCGTTGTGTTTCATCTTTTTAAATTTTGTTGTTAAACTATTACCACATTCTTTTTTTAATCAATTCTTTTATTTGGTCTTTGGTAACGGGCAATTCATCCATATGATCCCTGATCCACTTAGAGAAATCTTTTTCTATTTCCTCAGACCATTTATTGTCAATTTGTCCTGGGGTGTATTTGCCTTCTTTCAATCGGGTGATACCGAACAGATCCCTGAGTCGGACAACCTCAGAGGTAACCACTACTTTCTCTGCCAAATGTGCCGGAATAAAAATGACCCCTTCTTTTTTGGCCAATACCACATCTCCAGGCATGACGGTAGCCGCTCCGATTCTTATGGGGTCATTGATGCTCAATAACATTACCTCGGTGAGAAATGAAGGATGCCAAGCCCTAACAAAAGCATTGAACCCCTCGATTTCGGACAGTCCTTCCATATCCCTACTCGAAGCATTGAATACCACTCCAGTTTTTGATTTAGCGTAAATGGAATTGCCCAAGTTGTCTCCAATCAAAGTCCCGTCCACTATTTTCCCAAATCCATCGGCTACATAAACATCGTGTTCTACCAATCGATCTATGGGCCATGAATTGGTATTTCCGATTTCTCCATCGGCCAATCCTTTTTGTTTGATCTGGTCGGCTACATCGGGTCGGTTGGGCATGTATTGAACGGTGAGGGCTCTTCCTACAACAGTTACATCGTCGTGTAAAGGTTGCCATCCACCTTCAAATTGGTTGTGGAAGCCTTCGTTCCTCAAAACGCCCCAGGCCTCTTCAATGGTTACTTTTTTCATCCGTTGCAGGATATCTGAAGGTACTTTGGGCCTACCGTCATCAAAGCGTTCTCCTTCCCACTGGTGGGTAAGAAATTTCATTTGATCGACACTCAAGTTTTGGGCAAAAGTGTTATTGAGTATCAAAAAAATGAGGAGAAAAAAAGAAACGGTTATAAATTTTTTGATTGTCATTCGGTTTAGATTTAAATTTTATTTTTCTTTTCAGGGTCTTTGTCTCTCCACCATGTGGCCAGTGAGGAACCAGAAATATTCATCCAAGGACCAAACACGGCAGGTGCCAAGCCTACGGTGGAAACTTTGCCCATCTCAAGAGCAATTCCAGAGGCCAAGCCTCCATTTTGCATCCCCACTTCCAAGGCAATGGTTCTGCAGTCTTGTTCTTTCATTTTCAACAAACGGCATCCCCAGTAACCCAAAAGATACCCCATCAAGTTGTGGAGAATGGCGGCTATTATCAGCAAGATTCCGATGGATAAAAGGGAATCCCTACCCGCAGCTGTAATGATCATAATAATCAAGGCAATAGCAGTCATCGATACCACAGGCATAGCTTTGTCCAACCATTGGGCTTTTCCATGGAAAAAGTGATTGAAAACCAAGCCTAAAACAACGGGTAATATTACCATTTTGACAATACTCAACATCATGGCTACAAAATCAATAGGAACAAAAGCTCCTGCAAAATACTTCATCAATAGTGGGGTCATAAAGGGAGCTATTACAGTAGCCACCGCAGTAAGGGTAACAGATAGGGCCACATTGGCCTTCGCCAAATAGGCCATAACATTGGAGGCCAAACCACTAGGAGACGAACCGATCAATACCACTCCAGCAGCGATTTCTGCAGGAAAATTAAATAAGGTCGCCAAACTGAAACCCAAAAAAGGCATGATACTGAACTGGCAGATTAAACCGACCAAAACCCCTTTAGGCATTTTGATGACACCATAGAAATCTTTGAAGCTCATGGCGGTACCCATTCCGAACATGATAATTTGTAGCAGAGGAACGATGAGTTTCTTTAGTTGAAAGTCACCCCATTTGACAAAGGTTTGAGGATAAAACATAGATAGACTGACTGCTGCAAAAATTAATACAGTAAAAGAAAAACCTTTGAAATTTTCAGTACCTCTCATTGCCAAAGCCAAACTCAAAAAAAATAGAATGAGCGGCGGCCCTGACATGGTGGCATTACCTGATAGAAATAATCCTATTGAAAGGACAAACATCAAACCCGAGAGGGTGAAAAGATATTTTGATATTAGTTTCATACTTAATGATTCCAATCATCGCTGGCCAAGCCATTTAAGTCATAAACTACTTTTCCCGCCCTGAGGGTCAACTCACACTCCAGTTTTTGATTGCCTTTCATTCGTTTGCCACGGGTATCTATAAAACCAAAATCTCCTTTTCTAAGGCTGTGAATGGCAACATCCGCTTCGGCACCAACGGACAAATGCCCCAAGTCTTTTCTTTTAATGTAGTGGGCGGGTTTAGAGGTAGTTGCAGCGATAACTTCTTGAATGCTGAGTCCCATGTTCAGGAATTTTGACATGACATTATTCAGGGTTTTCATTCCCCCGTTCATACTACCCGTATGGAGGTCTGTACTGATAACGTCAGGTTTTAATCCCTGTTGGATTGCAGGCACGGCCTGCTCAAAAATAAAACTTCCCCCTCCATGTCCTACGTCAAAAACAATGCCCCTTTTTTGGGCTTCAAAAACATAGTCTCTTACTTTTCCGTTTTCTGACACAATGGGGGTTCTTCCATTGACATGAGCATAGGCATGGGTAAAAATATCTCCAGGCCTTAGCTTTTCTAAAAATAATTTATCGAGAGGTAACTCAGGGTTACTCCCTCCAAAATCTATCATTACAGGGATACTACCCAATTCACCAGCTTGAACAGCAAGTTCTGTTGGAGTCCAATCAAATCCATGAAAATGGGCAAGTTTGACACCAACAACATGGTCTTTATTTTGCTTTGCAACCATAGCGGTCATTTGTGGATTCATATCAGCAATATGTTGCTCTCGGGGACCGCCACTCATTCCCGCCCCCACAATGTTTAAAAAACACAAAACTCTGGTTTTTGAAGCATCTATAACTTGAGACTTATAAAGTTCAAAATTTCTCCATCCTGGACTTCCAGCATCAACTACTGTAGTAACTCCGGATCGAAAAGTAAATCCATCTGGTGGAACAGCAGAAAAGCTATTGGCCAAATAGCGGTTGGGAACCGTTCCGAAGAAGTTATGCGTGTGCATATCAATGAGTCCAGGGCTCACAATCATACCAGATGCATCCACTACTATTTTGGCTTGTTTTGGTGAAATTTTCTTTTCAACGGCAGCTATTTTATCTCCCATAATAGCAAGATCCATCACTTGATCAATGTTATTGGCGGGATCAATTATATGCCCTCCCTTAATGAGAATATCATAGCTCTGCGCTAAAATAGATCCACTTATCAGCATTACTAAAAGGGGTAATAAATTTATTTTTTTCATTATTTCAGTTTTTAATTCAATTTCCTAATTTGTCAATTAATGTTTGTTTTTCGATATTTTTCAACTTCCTCAGCAGTAACGCTGCCCGCTAGATTTCCAAAATGGGTTCTAATATAACTCAATACGTCTGCAATTTGATCGTCGTTTAAAAATGAATGTTGAGGCATCAGTCCATCATATATTTCTCCATTGACTTTTATTTCCCCTTCCATTCCGTTGAGGATGAGGTGAACCAACCTTTCTTTGTCTCCGGTCACCCAATCGGTTCCATTGAGCGGAGGAAATCGTCCGGAAGCACCCATTCCATTGGATTGATGACAGGCCATGCAATATTGATTGTAGATTTTTTGACCAATGGCTAAATCTTTGGGTTCAATCCTGTCGTTGACTATATCCGGGGTTCTAATGTGACTCAGTCTTTTTCTGTCTTCCATTTGGGCCAACTCTTTTTTGCCAAATGCATCTCGATCTCCTTTAAACTGAACTCTCCAAATCCTACCTTTTTCTGTTTCTCCAATATACATGGAACCATCAGGAGCAAATGCTATACCCATGGGTCTGAATTGGGCATCACGAGTATTGACGATAGGGTCTACTCCAGCAAAACCATCGGCAAAAACTTCATAGGGCCCTGAAGGCTTGCCGTCTTTGAAAGGAACAAATCCAATGAAATAACTGGATTGAGGGTAAGGAGCTCTGTTGGTAGAACCGTGAAAAGCAATAAAAGCACCGTTTTTGTAGTGATCTGGAAATGCATTTCCAGTGTAAAAGACCAAATCGTTGGGCGCCCAATGTCCCGGAAATCCAATCACCGGGTCTTTGTATTCTGAGCAACGTCCAATTATGGTCCCATCTCCACCATATTCTGGAGCCAAAACTTTTTTACCTTGCATTTGATCATAGAAGCAGTAGGGCCAGCCAAAGTGGTCTCCTTTTTCTATTTTGATAAATTCCTCTGATGGAAGCATTGCACTTTCCCATTGACTGAAGTGATTGGGCCAAAGTCGGTGCAGGTCATCTCTTCCATGAACTACAGCATATAGGCTTTGATCGGAAGTATTCCAGTCTAGTGCAACAATACTTCTCAGTCCGCTTGCATAAAATTCTCCGTCTTTTTGGGTTTGTCCTATTTTTTCTGCATCAAAACGCCATATTCCTCCATGGTCAACCAACAGAGGACAGGGATCTTGACCAGGAGTCAAAGGGGTTCTTTTGGGGTTTTGGCAGGCGTTGTTGGGTGCGCCAAATGGAACAAAAATGTGTCCTTGTTCATCAAATGCAATGGGTTTACCTATGTGCTCATGAGAGCCATGCGCATGATCGTCATCAACGATGATTTCTGCCTCTCCCACAGGTACAAGATTTTCGTCTAGCTTCACCCTATAAACGGTGAGTTGAGAGCTATAGTAGAGATATCCCTTGTAAATTCTAGCCGCGGTAGAATAATTCCCTCTTTGGGGTTTGTGGTATTCACCAAACTTGATCAAAGAATCTGCAACGCCATCCTTGTTGAGGTCTCTAATAGCGGCCATAACCCCTGCTTCGCTCGGCCGTTTGAATTTGGCATATAAATCTCCATTTTCATTAACGGCCATATGGCGCACCGTTTCAGCGATGCTGTCTACAAAAACAGTAGCTTCAAAACCTTGGGGAAGAAAAAGGGGAGCATGAGGGGCTGGGCTTTTACAACCCAAAATTGTAACTAACAAGAACAGGTGTACTACTCCAAATTTATTCAACATCAATTTCATTATCCCATCAATCATCTTCATTTGTGTCGTCAGTATTTATTTAAAATTTAAAGTTCCGAAATATTCGGGACGGTGAAAATCTGGGTTTGGAGTTTTGACCGGATTCCAACTTAAGTAATGCCGTTTTGAGGTATCGTCTCCGCATTTATAAAAGTTGGCGTTGGAAATCAATTTAGAAAAACGTAAACCCTCATTATGAATGAAAATGGAGGAAGGAATGACCACTACCATTTCCCATTCAAACGTCCCTGACTTTTCTTCAAAAGGTGCCTTGCCTAGTGTGGACCAGGTTTTGATTTTTTGTTTGATCAATTCAGGAGGAATAAAACTGCGCTTCCCACGATGGGGTCCATAGGCCAAGTGTGTGGTGCCAATACAATTGAATTCAAAATTATAGTAATTCCCATTTTGGAGGGGATCAACAAAAAACTCAACACAACTGTCTCTATGTACCGCTGTGTTGGGATCGGTTTGTCGTGCCAAAATATGATTTTCTTTAACATAGTATTTCAAAAACAAAAGACTGTCATCGTGAGCAATACGGAAACTTACCTCAGGTTGGTATGGAAATTTTTTCCATTCCCACCAATTTATTTTTTTAAGAGGTGCAATTCTCTCTAGAGTACTTGAGACGCTTTCAAAAGTTAGGGAGTCTTTGATGGAAATTTTTGAAACGTCAACACTTTGGTTTTTTGTTTTCAAGTCCAAACAACTCAATAATGAAATGAGGCTCATTAAAGCCAATAATTTGAATTTAACCACATAATAAATTTAAATTATTTAATTTAGAAATTCAAACTAATTCTTATGAAAAATTTAATCTCAGGGTTGCTTTTGTTTATATCGATCCTTTTTTCTTCATGTGATAAAAAGGAATTGTACTACCAATCTCAGGATTTGGTTTTTGTGGGAGAGTATACTTCAGGACTTGAGGGGCCGGCAGTTGACCGCGAGGGAAATCTCTATTTTGTCAATCCTCTTCAAAGTGGTTCTGTTGGTAAAGTTGACACCATGGGGAAATTTAATTTATTTATTGAACATTTGCCTGAAGGAAGCACTGCCAATGGAATTCGTTTTGGTTCAGATCAAAGTATGTATTTGGCCGATTACACGGGGCACAATGTTCTAAAAGTAAATATTCAAACTAAAGAGGTGAGTGTTTATGCTCATGACACCTTATTGAATCAGCCCAATGATTTGGCGATCTGTTGTGGTGATCGGATGTTTGCTTCTGATCCCAACTGGAAAGAAAGTACAGGTCAGCTTTGGAAAGTTGAAAATGGAAAATTTCAACTGCTAGCAAAAGACATGGGAACGACCAACGGGGTAGAGGTCAGTCCAGATGCAAAAACCTTATATGTCAATGAGAGTGTTCAAAGAAATATTTGGGCTTTTGATCTGGATTCACAGGGGAATATCTCCAACAAAAGATTGTTCCACCAATTTGATGATTTTGGAATGGATGGTATGCGTTGCGATGTAGATGGAAATTTGTATGTCACCAGACACGGTAAAGGCACCGTTGCAAAATTATCCCCCGAAGGAAAATTACTTTTAGAAGTTAAGCTAAAAGGTAAAAAACCTTCAAATATCGCTTTTGGGGGTTCGGATGGAAAAACCGCCTATATTACCCTCCAAGACAGGGGCTATATTGAAACCTTTAGAGTGGAAAAACCAGGAAGGTCATCTAGACTAAATTAAATTTTAAAAGATCATGTATCTCAGCGGATTAGACTACGCCATTATCATTGCCTATTTTTTGATTGTACTTGGGGTAGGTCTTTGGATTTCAAAACTCGCTAGAAACGACCTGGATCAATATTTTCTGGGTGGAAATAAAATCAAATGGTACTTTTTGGGCTTATCCAATGCTTCCGGAATGTTCGATATTTCAGGAGTCATGTGGACGGTAACCCTTTTGTTTGTATATGGCCTGAAGAGTGCTTGGATTCCTTGGTTGTGGCCGGTATGGAATCAGGTTTTTGTGATGATATTTTTGGCGGTATGGATCAGACGTTCCAATGTGATGACAGGAGCCTCATGGATTCTCACCCGTTTTAGTGGTAGGGGAGGCGCACTGTCCAAAAACATCATCATTGTATTTGCAGTCATTGGAGCCATTGGCTTTATCGCCTATTTTTTTGAAGGCATCGGTAAATTTTGTGCTGCCATTCTTCCATGGGATCTCACCGTGAATCATTCGCTCCTATCGATCAGTTCAGAAAATGTTTATGCTCTTATTATAGTTGGAATTACCACTTTATATACCCTTAGAGGGGGCATGATGAGTGTGGTGGCGACAGAAGTTTTTCAATACATCATCATGACCATTTCCAGTATCGCCATTGCGGCGATTGCCTTCAATGCAGTAGGGTATAATGACATAATGGAGGTGGTGCCCAAAGGATGGGATGAAATGTTTTTTGGGTGGAAGATGGATTTGGACTGGTCGGCTTCACTCCCTCAACTGAATGGTAAAATAGCTACTGATGGTTTTGAGTTTATAGGGGCACTTTTTATGATGATGTTATTCAAAGGTTTTTTTTCTAGTTTGGCTGGTCCCGTTCCAGGTTATGATATGCAGCGTTTACTTTCGACGAGAACTCCTTTTGAAGCTGCCAAAATGAGTGGTTTCACAATTGCAGTTTTGTTTTCACCTCGCTATTTGATGATTGCAGCTTTTGCTGTTTTGGCCATCGTTTTCCTTACCCCCGATATGGCCTCCAATCCCCAGATCGATTTTGAAACCATTCTTCCTAATGCTATTGCATCCTTTCTCCCTGCTGGTCTGAAGGGTCTTCTTTTGGCGGGTCTGATGGCCGCTTTTATGGGGACTTTTGCAGCTGTTATCAATGCTGCACCTGCCTACATTGCCAACGATTTATTAAAGAATAGTTTATTACCTGGAAAAAATGAAAAAACCTATGTCCGTTATGGGTATTTGTCTTCTTTTTTATTGGTTTTGATTGGGGTATTTTTTGGCTTTTTTGCCTCTTCGCTCAATGCCATTACACTATGGATTACCGCCTCATTGTATGGGGGCTACACTGCTGCCAACGTATTGAAGTGGGTATGGTGGCGGTTCAATGGGTACGGTTATTTTTGGGGTATGTTGGCTGGGTTATTGGCTTCTACCGTCAAGCTCATCTTTTTTGGAGACTGGATTGATATTTACTTTTTCCCTATCATTTTTGCTTTTTCTATTTTAGGTTGTCTATTGGGATCCTATCTCAGTTCACACGATGACATGAAAGTCCTCAAAAGTTTTTATAAAAATGTGAGGCCTTGGGGTTTTTGGAAACCTGTTTTGAAAGAAGTTCAAAAAGAAGATTCAACTTTTAAACCCAACGACATGTTTGGGAGAGATATGCTGAATGTAGTGATAGGTATTGTATGGCAAATGGCCTTGGTGGTTTGGCCTATCTTTTTGATGATTAAAAAGTGGGATGCTCTTGCACTATCACTTGCTGTGGTTGCTATCACCTCATTGGCATTAAAATTTTTATGGTACGATTCACTTAAAAAAGAAGCGATTCAAAATGGCTGAAAAGGTTTTTATAAAGGGTACTTTTTTGGATGAAATCAGTCATGATATTCCCCATCAAAATTGGAGTGAAAAGGAGTGGTCTATGGATTTCAAACATATGAAATCAGTTGGAATTGATAAGGTGATTCTGATCCGTAGTGGTTATAAAAACTGGATCACCTATCCCTCCAAAGTAATGGTGTTAGAAGAAAAAGCGATTTTGCCCACTACAGATTTAGTAGAAATGTTTCTTCGGTTGAGTGAAGAAAATAAAATGGGTTTTTATTTCGGCCTGTATGACTCAGGAAAATATTGGACTTCCGGGGCGTATGAAAAAGAGGTAAAGCTCAACTGTAAAGTCATCGATGAGGTTTGGGAACGGTATGGAGCATACAAGGCTTTTAAAGGATGGTACTTGTCTCAGGAGTGTAACAAAAATATTGGTGGAATCATTGATTTATACGCTGGCTTGGGACAATATTGCAAGCAGGTTTCCGGGGGGCTTCCTGTACTGATTTCTCCCTATATTGACGGGGTAAAAAACCTATCTCAATACACCAATCAAAGCCAACGGGAGCAATCCATAAGTTTAGATGAACATTACAAAACTTGGGAGTCTATCTTTAAAGGAATACGGAAAAGCGTTGATATAGTAGCTTTTCAAGACGGTCATGTCGATTATGACCAATTGAAAGATTTTATCAAGATTAACAAATCACTGGCGGATCAAAATCAAATCACCTCTTGGATCAATTCAGAGACTTTTGATCGGGATATGCCCATCAAGTTTTTGCCAATCAAATGGGATAAGTTGAGATATAAATTAGAGACGGCGGGTAAAGTGGGTATTTCGGAGGCCATTACTTTCGAGTTTTCTCATTTTATGAGTCCACAATCGGCCTATTTGCAGGCGGGACATCTCTATCATCGTTATCTTGAATATTTAAACGAAAAAAAATGAAACTCGCCGATCTAGCAGGTTTGTATTTAAAGGAGCTGACCCAAGAGGTCGTTCCGTTCTGGGAGAAATACAGTATTGACCCCGATCATGGAGGCTATTTCACCTGTATTGACGCTGATCATAAGATTTTTGATACCGACAAATTCGTTTGGTTACAAGCCCGTCAAGTATGGATGTTTGCGACCTTATATGACGTTTTAGAAAAAAAAGGATCATGGTTAAAAATGGCCCAATCCGGCTCCGATTTTTTGCAAAAAAATGGTCATGATGGAGAGTATAATTGGTTTTTCTCATTGCAAAGAGATGGACAGCCTTTGGTGGTTCCGTATAATATTTTTTCCTACACCTTTGCCTGCATGGCTATGGGAAAAATGCATCGCATCACTGGGGAGGAAAAATACAAATCAGCGGTCGAGCATACATTAAAAAAAATTTCAGAAAGGTCAGATCAACCCAAGGGGAGATGGGATAAGTCATATCCCAATTCACGTGGGCTGAGAAACTTTGCCCTGCCCATGATTCTCTGCAATTTATACAATGAACTTGGAGACCTGGTGGAAGCGACAGAAAAAAAGCAACGAATGCACGCTTGTGTCAATGAAATATTTGACCTTTTTTGGAATGAGGAACGAGGGGTAATTTTGGAAAACGTTTCTCCGGAGGGGTATTTTTCCGACACTTTCGACGGTCGCTTGGTCAATCCAGGGCATGGCTTGGAGGCCATGTGGTTCATTATGGATTTGGGAGTTCAATTGGATCAAAAGGATTGGATTGACCAGGCAGTAGAAATGGCCTTGTCGATAGTAGCAAAAGGTTGGGACAAAGAACATGAAGGGATTTTTTATTTTCTGGATGCCGATGGTCATCCCCCTCAACAATTAGAGTGGGATCAAAAGTTGTGGTGGGTTCATTTGGAAGCCATGATTTGTTTCCTAAAAGGTTATGAATTGACTGGGTCCAAAGCCTGTCTGGAATGGTTTGAAAAAATTCATCAATACACTTGGAGCCGTTTTAGGGATCCAAAAAGGGGTGGAGAATGGTTCGGTTATTTAAATCGTTCGGGAAAGGTTTTACTTCCCCTGAAAGGAGGGAAATGGAAAGGTTGTTTTCATGTCCCTCGTGCATTGTATCAATTGCATGATATTTCCAAAAAATTATAAAAGATGAACAGGATTTTAAACATTTATTTAGTCGTTATTTTTCTTTCCATTTTTTCTTGTGCTAAACTCGAGTTGGAGACCGATGTTTTAGTGATTGGGGGAAGTACCAGTGGGGTAGCGGCAGCATTGTCCTCTGCCCGACAAGGGGTAGAGACCACCATATTAGAGGAAGGGCCATGGCTGGGTGGAATGCTCACTGCTGCAGGGGTCAGTGCAGTGGATGGTAACACCAAATTGCCTTCGGGCATTTGGGGAGAATTCCGTGACAGTTTGATCATTCGTTATGGGAGTAAAGAATCTTTACAAACTGGCTGGGTAAGCAATCATCTGTTTGAACCATCTGTGGGAAATCAAATCTTCCAGAATATGGTCAAAAATGAACCCTTAATTGCCCCCTATTTTGGAGTAAAGGTGACCCACATTGAAAAAAGAGAGGAGGGTTGGAAAATGGAGGTTAGCAGCCCCAAAGAAAAGTTCACACTTCATGCGAAGATTGTAATCGATGCCACCGAATTGGGAGACATCGCTGCTCAGGTGGGGGTACCTTATGATTTGGGAATGGACAGCAGAGCGACACACGGTGAGGAAATTGCTCCTGAATCGGAAAATGATGTCATTCAGGATTTGACCTATGTTATGATATTAGAGGATTTCAACAGAGATATGACTATAGATCAACCAGAGGGTTATGGTCCTGAACTTTTTTATTGTAGTAGTGAAAGTGACAATTGCCAAAAGGAATCCATGAACAGAACCTTGTGGCCCAAGGACAGTTTGTTGTCATATGGGCGATTGCCAAATGGCAAAGTAATGATCAATTGGCCGATTAACGGAAATGACTATTATGTTAATGCGGTGGAACAAACCCCGGAAGAACGAATCAAGTCCTTTGAAAAAGCCAAATTGAAATCCCTTCAGTTTTTGTATTATTTACAAACTGAATTGGGTTTCAATACCTATGGGCTATCCCAACGGGAGTTTCCCACAGAAGATGGATTCCCTTTGATCCCCTATCACAGAGAATCAAGGAGAATTAAAGGGCTTACTACATTGACCGTCAATCATATTGCTCAACCTTATGAGCAGTCACAGCCTCTTTACAGAACAGGCATCGCTGTTGGAGACTACCCTGTAGATCATCATCATGAAAGTCATCCCAATGCAGCACAGTTACCCGAACTTCATTTTTATCCCGTTCCCTCTTACAACTTGCCAATGGGGTGTTTACTCCCACAAAATATTGAGGATTTCATTGTGGCTGAAAAGTCCATTTCGGTCACCAATATCGTGAATGGAACCACCCGCTTGCAACCCGTTGTTTTACAAATTGGTCAGGCTGCAGGAGTTATGGCGGCATTGAGTATTAAAGAAGATATTTCCCCAGCAGAATTAGAGGTTAGGAAAGTACAAAGCCAATTATTGGAAGCAGGAGGGTACCTTTTGCCTTACTTAGACGTCCCCAAGGATCATCCCCGTTTTAAAGTCTATCAACGCATAGGAGCAACGGGTATTTTGAAAGGCACGGGAATGAATGTGGGTTGGGAAAATCAAACTTGGTTTTTTCCTGAGAGGAGCTTGTCTCAAAGTGATATGGATCAAGCTCTACAGCAACTTCAGTACTTCAAAAATATTCCTGCTCCTGAGTCCTTGCAGTACAATCATATAATGAATTGGTTCAAAAAACTAAATGCTTTGGTATTTCCCGGCGAAGCACCAACAGATTGGTTGGCGGACACCAAAGCACTAAGTGTATTTTTGGGTGCTAAGGTTTCTTCCAATGACTTGATCAGCCGTGGAGATTTTGCATTAATTCTAGATGAATTAATGGATCCTTTTTATAGGATGCCCGTTAATCTGTATGGAGTTTTTGATTCAGATGACCAATAAAATTGCTATAGTTTAATAGGTAAAATAAATGCCAATTAGTTAAATAGGGTTGAGCTCTCTTTCGTTTTGCTATTTTTGTTTAACAATAGTATTTTATGAATCAAAACAATCAAAGAAGGCAAGCATTGGTCTATCATGCCAAACCCAGACCTGGTAAAACGCAAGTTGTACCTACCAAAAGCTATCGTACTCAAAGGGATCTTGCGCTTGCCTACTCCCCTGGGGTGGCCATTCCCTGCCAGGAGATTGAAAAAAAGCTTGATGATGTTTACAAATACACCAACAAAGGCAATCTGGTGGCTGTTATCTCCAATGGAACTGCTGTTTTGGGTTTGGGGGACATCGGCCCAGAGGCTTCAAAGCCAGTGATGGAGGGAAAAGCACTCTTGTTTAAAATTTTTGCGGACATCGATGTTTTTGACATTGAGATCAACGAAAAAAACCCCGAAAAATTCATACAAACTGTAAAAGCCATTGCTCCCACTTTTGGGGGGATCAACCTGGAGGACATCAAAGCCCCTGAGGCTTTTGAAATTGAGAAAAGACTCAAGGAGGAGCTGAACATTCCTTTAATGCATGACGATCAGCATGGCACTGCTATCATCTCTTGTGCTGCATTGATTAATGCTTTGGAGTTGTCTGACAAAAAGATAGAAGAGGTCAGGATCGTCATATCTGGCGCAGGTGCAGCGGCAATTTCTTGCACACGTCTTTACCAATCTTTTGGAGCCAGAAAAGAAAATATTGTCATGTTGGACAGTAAGGGAGTCATAAGGAATTCCCGTCCCAGCCTGAGTAGTCAGAAAGCAGAATTTGCAACCGATCGCAAGATTGATACCTTGGCCGAGGCCATGATTGATGCTGATGTTTTTATTGGTTTGTCGCAACCCAATATTCTTAAGGAAAAAATGTTGTTGTCCATGGCCAAAAACCCTATCGTTTTTGCAATGGCCAATCCCACCCCCGAAATCGATTACCATTTGGCTTGTCAAACTCGGTCGGATATCATCATGGCAACCGGCAGGTCAGATCATCCCAATCAAGTAAATAATGTTTTGGGTTTCCCCTTCATTTTTAGGGGAGCTTTGGATGTCAGAGCTACTGTGATCAATGAAGAAATGAAGAAAGCTGCCGTTGTGGCACTGGCAAAGCTCGCGAAACAATCGGTACCCGAACAAGTCAACATAGCCTATGAAGAAACAAAACTTAATTTTGGGAAAGACTATATCATCCCCAAACCATTCGACCCTCGTTTGATTGTTGATGTTCCCGTTGCGGTGGCCAAAGCTGCTATTGACGCTGGGGTAGCCCAAGAACCCATTACCAATTGGGAGGCTTATGAAGCCGAATTAGCTGAGCGGCTTGGGGGACATCAAAAAATATTGAGGATGATTCACGATCGGGCGAAGTCCAACCCCAAGCGCATTGTTTTTGCCGAGGCGGATCAATTGGATGTGGTCAAAGCGGCTCAGATTATTCATGAGGAAAGGATTGGGATTCCTATTTTATTGGGGGATAAGGAAAAGATCAGCAACCTTATGGAGTCTATTGATTTCGAGGGAGACATCCACATCATTGACCCCAAGACGGAAGAACATTTGGAAATTCGTCAACGGTATGCAAAAGCTTTTTGGGAAAACCAAAAAAGAAGAGGAAAAACCCTTTACGAGTGCAACAGTTTGATTAAAGAAAGGAACTATTTTGCTGCGATGATGGTGAAAGAGGGTGATGCTGACAGCATGCTCTCCGGTTTTTCCAGAAAATATCCATCGGTAGTCAAACCCATCTTGGAGGTAATGGGAAAGGCCAAAGGAGTGGACCGCGTAGCTGCTACCAACCTGATGCTCACCAAAAGGGGGATGCTTTTTCTCTCCGATACCGCTATTAATGTAGATCCCACAGCCAAAGAATTGGCTAAAATAGCTCAAATGACCGCTCAAACTGTTAAATTGTTTGGAGTAGAGCCAGTAGTGGCCCTATTATCCTATAATAATTTTGGATCTTCCCTTTTTCCACAAGCCAAAAAAGTTTCCCAAGCTGTAAGTTATTTGCACCGAATGTATCCTGATTTGATTGCTGACGGTCCAGTCCAATCCGATTTTGCCCTGAATAACGAAATGTTGGGAGAGCGATTTCCTTTTTCCTTATTGCATAATCAAAAAGTAAATACGCTAATTTTTCCCAATTTAGATGCAGCCAATATTACTTATAAAATCATTAAAGAATTAGATGACACCCTCTCTATAGGGCCAATTTTAATGGGACTTCGACAGTCTGCCCACATCCTGCAGCTCGGTGCTTCAGTGGATGAAATTGTTAATATGGCCGCTATAGCCGGCATTGATGCTCAAGAAAAATTAAAATCAAAGAAATGATTACACAAATCAAAGGAAAACTAGTAGAGAAAAATCCTACTCTGGTTGTGATTGATTGCAATGGTATCGGATACGAAATCAATATCTCTTTACATACCTTTTCCGATTTACCCTCCGACGAAAATATCAAGCTTTTTACTCACCTTCAGGTTCGTGAGGATGCACATATTTTGTTTGGATTTTCCACCGTTTTGGAGCGTACTGTCTTTAGGTATTTAATTTCAGTATCGGGTATTGGAGCCAGTACAGCTCGCACCATGCTTTCCTCTCTTACTCCCTTACAGATCCAACAAGCCATTGTTACCGAAGATGTTCCGACCATACAAGGGGTTAAGGGAATCGGATTGAAAACAGCTCAACGTGTGATCATCGAACTCAAAGATAAAATCAATACTCTACAGGATGGTGAAGAAATTCCTGTAAAAAAGAGCAATACAATCAAAGAAGAAACGTTATCAGCATTAGAGGTGCTTGGCTATTCAAGAAAAGCCTCACAAAAAGTCGTTGATAACCTCATTCAAGGCAATCCTGACAGTACGGTCGAGGAATTGATCAAAGGAGCCTTGAATAAACTTTAAATTTCTTTGATCTGTAGGATAAAGGACAAATATTTAATTTTAAAACTCTTTCTGTTGCCCCTACTATTCTTATGCGGTGTATCGCTAAGGGGACAAGTGGAGAGCAGTTATGACTTGTCCAAGTCCAAACTTACCCAGTCCACAGGTGTCAGTTCAAAATACAGCTTTGATCCTAAGTCGGGGATGTATATCTATACCCAAACCATAGACGGCTACCCCATCAATGCTCCTTTGGTATTATCTCCCAAAGAATTTGAAGCCATGGTATTGTCGGAACAAATGAAAGGGTATTTTCAAGAAAAAATAGCAGCACTATCCGGTAACTCGGAAAACCTAAGTGAAACCCAAAAAAATCTGTTACCGGAAGTTTATGTAAACAGTCAATTTTTTCAATCAATTTTTGGGAGTAATATCATCGATATTGCCCCACAAGGATCCATTGGAATTGATCTTGGAGTTCGCTATCAAAAGAATGACAACCCAGCAGCATCGCCCAGAAATCGACGCAGCTTTGGCTTTGATTTTGACCAAAGGATCAGTCTAAGTTTATTGGGGAAAATTGGGGACCGATTGCAAATCACTGCCAACTATGATACAGAGTCCACTTTCGATTTTCAAAATTTGGTTAAGATAGAGTTTAACCCCCCTCAATTAGCAGAAATTTCCGAAATCATTCCTGGTGCAGAGGGCATACAAGCCAATGGAATCAGAAATATCGGACAAAATCTTCAAGCCGCTGGAAAAAATATTACCCAAAAGGCAGCTGGGATTCAGCAAAAAATCGGTGATTATCAAAGTACCTATGACGAGGCAAGACAAAAAATATTAGATCTCAAATCCAAAGCGGATGCATTAGCGAATCAAAATTTGATGGGGTTGGGAAATAATGTGACAGATTTTTTGAATGGAAAGGTAACAGAGGATGCCATCCTCCAAAATATAAGTATAGGTAATATCAGCATGCCCCTTAATAGTAACCTCATTCAGGGAGCGCAAAGTCTTTTTGGGGTAAGAACTGATTTGAAATTTGGAAAAACCGACATTTCTGTAGTTTTTTCAGAGCAACGCTCCCAATCCCAAAATGTAGTGGCCCAGGGGGGAGGAACACTTCAGGAGTTTAATGTTTTTGCCCTGGATTATGAGGAAGACCGTCACTATTTCTTGGCCCAGTATTTTAGGGATAACTACGATCAATTTCTCAAAAACTACCCTTACATCAACTCCCCGATTCAAATTACCAGAATCGAAGTTTGGATCACCAACAGGGGATCTCAAACCCAAAATATTAGAAACATCATCGGCTTTCAAGATTTGGCTGAAAGTGACCCCGCCAAAACCAAGCTTGATGATAAAATCAATAATTTTTTTAATGGCAAATCACCCTCAAGCCCGCCCTCCAATGATAACAACCGATTAAACCCTCAGACCATTGACAGGGGAGGGATTCTTAATGGAGGGATTAGAGATATTGCCTCCGTTCCACGTTCTTTTGGAGCTCACAACAATGCCTTTAACGAAGGTTTTGATTATACCGTCTTGGAAAGCGCAAGAAAACTCAACCAAAATGAGTATAAATTGCATCCTCAATTGGGATATATTTCTCTCAATCAGCGACTGAGTAATGATGAAGTATTGGCCGTTGCCTTTCAATACACCTACAGGGGGGAGGTCTTTCAGGTTGGTGAATTTGCCAATGGCAGTGTAGAAACTACCTCTTTTTCTCAAAATTCAAATCAAAATACTCAAATAGTCAACAACAATAATCTGGTGTTAAAACTGCTTAAAAGTAACATCACCGATGTGCGACAACCCATTTGGGATTTGATGATGAAAAACATATACAATACAGGGGCTTTTCAACTTGTAGAAGAAAATTTTAGATTGAATATTCTTTACTCAGACCCATCGCCCATCAATTATTTATCCCCGGTAGATCAATCCATTTGGCCTAAAAATATGGAGGATAGGGTCCTTTTAAATACATTTAATTTAGATAAACTCAATTTTTATCAAGATCCCCAGCCTGAAGGGGACGGTTTTTTTGACTACATAGCTGGTGTTACCATTGAGCCGCAATATGGTAGAATCATCTTTCCCAACGTTGAACCTTTTGGAGAATACCTTTTTGAACTCTTAGACGACCCCAACTCTCAAAGAGAACAATACGATAACATACAAACCTACAATGCCAACCAAAAAAGGTATGTATTTAATGAAATGTATGTAAAAACGAAGGCAGCGGCATTGGAGAATACCGAAAAAAACAAATTCCTTCTCAAAGGACGCTACAAGTCCGAGGGTGGGGATGGCATTCCCATTGGCGCATTCAATGTTCCCCAAGGTTCTGTTAAGGTTACAGCTGGGGGTAGGGTGCTTCGTGAGGGTATTGATTACACCGTCAACTATGCCATTGGTAGGGTAAAAATTTTAGACCCTGCCCTCCAGGCTTCGAATATACCAATTCAAATTTCCTCGGAAAACAACTCTTTTTTTAATCAACAAAACAAAAGGTTTTCAGGTCTAAATATTGTACACAAAGTCAATGAAAATGTTGTTTTTGGCGGTACCCTATTGAATCTAAGTGAAAATCCCCTCACCCAAAAAGCCAATTATGGAACCGAACCAGTAAACAATACCATGATTGGTTTTAATACCAACTTTTCAACCGAATTGCCTTTTTTGACCCGATTGGTAAATAAAATACCAACCATCAACACCAAGGTCCCCTCGATGTTATCTTTTAGGGGTGAAGTCGCCAATTTAATTGCAGGAAAACCCAAAAACACCCAACTCCAAGGGGAATCCAATGTTTACATTGATGATTTTGAAGGGGCCCAAACCAATATCGATATCAAGGGATTTAATTCATGGAAGCTGTCCAGTATCCCTTACAAAAACTTTAAAGGCGCAGGCTCAGTAAATGATGAAATTAGTAGTGGTTTTGGAAGGGCAAAATTGGCATGGTATTCCATTGACCCAATTTTTTATGCAGGTGGGAGACCATCAGGAATCAACAATGACGACATCTCGCTTAACACCACACGTAGGATTTTTATCAAAGAGATTTTTCCCGAACAGGATCTCGTTCAGGGAACTACCACCGTGCAGAATACTCTCGATTTGGCCTATTATCCCAATGAAATTGGTCCATATAACAACGTGTCACCTGATGAGTTTGAAAGAGACATTGAGGAAAACTGGGCAGGCATCATGCGGCCCATCAACGCAACTAATTTTGAACAGTCCAACGTAGAATTTATTGAATTTTGGCTGTTGGATACTTTCACTGAAATCCAAACAGAGGAGGATGAGCTAGGAGAACTCTACTTCCATTTGGGAAACATCTCAGAGGACATTCTTAGGGATGGGAGAAAACAATTCGAAAATGGTTTACCCGGTTCCAGCTCGCAAAATCTGGTTTATGATACCCCATGGGGGAAAGTACCCTCCACCCAATCTCTTCTTTATGCCTTCAATACTTTACCTGAGGATAGAGTTGTCCAAGATGTAGGGTTGGATGGATTGGACGACAGCCAAGAGCGCTTGATTTATACCAATGGACCTCAAGAAGACCCCGCTCGGGATAATTACCAGTTTTTTGTCGCTGCCGATGGAGGAGTTTTGGATCGCTATAAAAATTATAATGGTACACAGGGCAACTCTCCTGTTGCTTTCTCCGACACCAATAGGGGAAACACCACCGAACCCGATTCGGAGGACATCAACCGGGATCAAAGCATGAATACCATAGACAGTTACTTTGAATATCGGATTCCCATATCCAAATCTATGGGGGTAGGAAATCACCCTTTTATTACCGATGTTCGAGAGAATGTAAAAGTAAATGTTCCTAATGGAGAAGAAATTACCACAAGATGGATTCAATTCAAGATACCCGTTCAGAAAGGATATTATGAAGACACCCAATTTGATGAATATTTTGAAGCGATCAATAACATAGAAGATTTGCGATCGATTCGATTCATGAGAATGGTATTGAAAGGTTTTAAAGAGCCTGTTGTCCTCAGGTTTGGCACTTTGGATTTGGTCAGGGGAGATTGGCGCAGATACATCCAAAAGCTCAACAAAAACCTCCCCAAAAATAACAATACTACTGTTGACATTAGCACAGTCAATATCTTGGAAAACGAAAATCGTATCCCTATCAATTATATTTTACCTCCCGATATTCAGCGGGAGCAAGTCAACAATAACAATACCATTGTGCGACAAAATGAGCAATCCATGTCCTTGAGGGTTTGTGATCTTCAACCCATGGACTATCGGGCGGTCTATAAAAATGTAAATGTGGACATCCGTCAATACAAAAACCTCAAAATGTTTTTACACGCCGAATCCATCGTAGGACAAAAGCCCCTGCCTGGCGAAGGAACTGCCGATGATTATGACCGACGTATGGTCGCCTTTATCCGTTTGGGAACAGACTTTTTAGACAATTATTATCAAATTGAAATTCCTTTAAAACCAACGGATTACTCCGAGGCCTCCAGTAACAGATTTACTGCTGATGAGGTTTGGCAACCCGAATCCAATGCATTGGAAGTACCGATTAAGTTACTAGCAAAATTAAAGGCCGCAGCCATCAACAATTCCAATATCGGTAGGGTTGCGTATTTTGACGAGGAGATGAATCCGGTCAGTGAATTTTCACCCATCAGTGCTTTACCCGGCTTTAAGAAATATAAATTTGCTGTAAAGGGAAATCCCTCTCTTGGATCCATCAAGACATTGATGATAGGGGTCAAAAATCCGTCTCAAAAGTTGGGAGATGACTTGTGTGGGGAGGTTTGGTTCAATGAATTACGGATTGCCGGGATTGACTCCAAAGGGGGATGGGCAGCTGTTGGTGCTATGGATGCCAATTTTGCTGACTTGGCAAACCTAGCTGCTACTGCCCGTATGTCCACTATCGGTTTTGGTTCTATTGATCAGACCCCCAATCAAAGCAATCGTGAAGAAATGAAACAGTACGATGTGGTAACCAATATCAATTTGGGTCAGCTTCTTCCCAATCAATGGGGTTTGCAAATTCCACTGAACCTCAATATTGGAGAAACCTTTATTACACCTGAGTACGATCCTTTTTATCAAGACATTCTCTTGAAAGATCGCCTGGACGCTTCCCAAAGGAATACACAAAGGGACTCCATTAATAATCAAGCCATTGACTACACCCAAAGAAAAAGCATCAGCTTGATTGGGGTGCGAAAAAATAAAACTGGAAATCACCCCACCCGATTTTACAGTCCCGAAAATTTTGATTTTTCTTATGCCTACAATGAATTGTATCATTATGACTATGAAATTGAAAATCAAACAGATAAAAACCTTCAATTGGGAGCCAACTACGGTCATAGTTTCAAACCACTAGAAATCAATCCTTTTAAAAAGTTAGAAATACTCAATCGAAAGCGGTACTGGCAATGGCTCAAGGAATTGAATTTTAATCTGATCCCCAATAATTTGGAAATTACCTCCAGAATCAACCGTGATTTTAGCAGTCAGCGTTTCCGTCAGGTTTATATGGAGGGCATTAATGCAGCCCAACAAATCCCATTGCCGGACTTACAACTTAGAAATTACCTTTTTGATTGGTCTTATTCCATAAGCCACAACTTGACCCGTTCATTAAGATTTAATTTTACCGCATCCAATAATAATATTGTAAGAAATTTCTTTGAGAAGGATGCTAACAATCCCTTGGGAAGGGTCAACAAAAGCTTAGACATTTGGGATGGAATATGGGATACTGGACAAACCGATAGACATTTTCAGTCATTGTCCCTAAACTATAAAATTCCATTGCGATTGATTCCATTTTTGAATTTTATAGATGCCAATTACAACTATACGGGCGATTTCAGTTGGCAGCGAGGCTCCAATGCCATGGCAACCGTTACCAGTGAGGACGGGCAGATGTTGGGTCAAGTCAATACCGTACAAAATGCAAATACCCAAACCCTAACGGGGTCTATCTCATTTGATAAGCTCTACACCATACTGGGACTAAAAGCCAAAAAGTCTCCTTTTGATCAGCCCTTTGCTCGAGCGACAGCCAATAATCCACAGGTGGAACAAGAAGATAACAAGTCTAAAAACAACGCCTTGAAAAAAGGGGCAACCTATTTTGTGGATTTACTTTCTTCCATTAAAAGAGTTCAATTCAACTACTCCGAAAACAATGGAAAAGTCATTCCCGGCTATTTGCCCAAAGTAGGTTTTATGGGTACCCTTGACCCCTCCTTTGGGTTTACCTTCGGGAGCCAAGCCGATATACGCTACGAAATCGCCAAAAGAGGATGGTTGACCAACTTCCCCAACTTCAATGAACCTTTTGTTCAAATCCATACCAACAAACTCAACGTATCAGCACAGATCATCCCCCTTAAGGATCTGACCATAGATTTGAATGCAGAAAGAGATTATTCCAACAACTTATCCGAAAATTATCGTGTAGAAAATCAAGATTATATTGCCCTTAACACCAATGAATACGGAAATTTTGGAATGTCAACCATCTTGATTCGTACCGCTTTTTCAGGAGGTTCAGGCATTGTTAATAAAAACTTTCAAAAATTCAGAGAAAACCGCTTGATCATCGCCAACCGCTTGGCAGCCCAAAATGAAACTTCCCTCGCCAATCGTGATGAAAACGGTTTCCCCGAAGGCTACAACAAAAACCACCAAACGGTTTTGGTTGCTGCTTTCCTTTCTGCTTACTCCGGAACAGACCCCAACAATATTTCTTTTGACCCTATTCGAAGTACGCCATTACCCAATTGGACCCTCAAGTATACAGGCCTTGCCAAAATTAAATCCTTGGCAAAAATTTTTAACCGACTTTCCATCACCCACGGTTACCGTTCCAGTTACACCCTCACCAACTATCAAACCAATCTTGATTATGACCCCGCACAACCGCAGCTTAAAGACCCATTAGGAAATTACTTTACTTCCAGATTCTTTTCGAATATCAATTTAGCAGAACAATTCAACCCCTTGATTCGATTGGATATTGAATTTAAAAATTCTCTCAAAATACTAGCAGAGATGAGAAAGGACAGAAGTCTATCACTGAGTTTGGACAACAGCCTGCTCACAGAACAGAACGGGAATGAATACGTTGCCGGATTGGGCTACCGATTAAAGGATTTGAGAATCCGCACCAACATTGGTGGGAGAAGAATCACTCTCAGTGGCGATCTCAATCTTAAAGCAGATTTTTCTTACCGAAAAAACATAACCCTATTGCGCAATCTGGAATACGATAACAACCAAGTCACTGCAGGGCAAACCCTAATGTCCATCAAATTTTCAGCGGGTTACAACTTGTCAAGAAATCTAACGAGCTTGTTTTTCTACGACCATAATTTCTCCGAATTTGCAATATCAACCGCTTTCCCACAAACTTCCATTCGGTCAGGTTTTACCTTACGGTATAATTTTGGAAACTAATACTGAATTGTATTACTTTGCTGTCAAAAACTAAATTTAAAATGAATATTCCCTCCGACCTTTACTACAGCAAAGACCACGAATGGGTCAAAATTGATGGCGAAATTGCCACGATATGAATTATTGATTAAGACAAAAGCGTATTGATTGTCAATGTAAATGTAGAATATGACACCGAGGGTGTTGTCTTAAGTGCAGA
>Ga0181553_10000846_pt1 | contig 27103 bp, 23 predicted proteins | sample 011ome_17_FD_133753 | JGI IMG/M metagenome (GOLD analysis project Ga0181553, IMG submission 133753) | Coastal salt marsh microbial communities from the Groves Creek Marsh, Skidaway Island, Georgia - 011502XT metaG (megahit assembly) | ecosystem: Environmental > Aquatic > Marine > Intertidal...
CCTCTGCAAGGCGGTTGGAACGGAAAGTACAACGGATACAACATGCCTGCTTCCGATTACTGGTTCCACGCAACTCTACAAGATGGCAGAGTGTTTAAAGGACATTTTAGCTTAGTAAGGTAAACACTCACTAGTATGAAACCCTGTATCCAATTTATAGCACTAATGTTTTTGCTAGAGTCTGTAAGCCTCACAGCTCAAAACATCAGTTTATTCGAACAGCTTAACGGCAGATACGATTACACCGCAATTGGCAATACACTTAATCAAGGCGAAAACAATGCTGCCTCCTTTTGTGAAATTCTCGACAGTTCGTCAGACCAACTGACATTATTGAACAGTCAAACCATAGTTAGGGCCTATTTGTATTGGGCAGGCTCAGGAGCTGCCGACACTCAGGTCAGTTTAAATGGAACTGCAATCAACGCTGATTTAGATTATTCAGTAATCTTTCCCAGTTCTCTTTATGGAGAACTTCCTTATTTTTCTTGCTTTAGCGACGTGACCTCATTGGTTCAATCAACTGGTAATGATATTTACACCTTCAGTGATTTGGACATCTCTGCCGCACTAGCTAATAATCCGGGATACTGCGGTAATCGAACTAATTTTGCAGGTTGGAGCTTGTATGTAATTTACGAAGATCCCACTTTGCCTTTGAACCAACTCAGTTTGTTTCAAGGGCTTGAAATCATCAACACTGTCCAAACGTCCTTGCAGATAAACCTAAATAACATCAACGTTTTAGACAACGATGGTGCGAAAATCGGATTTTTGGCTTGGGAAGGCGATGCCAATTTAAGCATCAATGAAACTTTAACCCTTAACAACTATATTCTTTCGAATCCACCCCTCAATCCGAGCACCAATGCCTTTAACGGAACGAATAGCTTTTCTGGTTCTATCAATTTTTACAACGGCGATTTAGACGTGTATGAAATTGAAAATTATATCAATATCGGCGACACTTCAGCCCAAATTGCTCTGACCACTGGTGCCGATTTAATCATTATCAACAATGTCGTAACCGTTTTAAACAGCCAATTGCCTGACGCATCAGTTGAGATTTTGTCCTTTGATGTTGACTGCGAATCATCGGAAGTAATCATTGAATACGTCGTTCACAATAGCAATGCTACCGATCCTTTACCCGCCAATACTCCTATTGCGATATACCTCTCGGGAGCATTAATAGGTCAATCACAAACGACCACAGAGATCCCAATAAACGGTCAAGAGACGCATATTTTTACCTTTGATTTGCCTCAAAATAACACCATTGAGCTATTGATTGATATACAAGTCGATGACTTGGGAAACAACACAGGGGTAGTCAATGAAATCAATGAAGACAACAACAAAGCGACAGTATTAATTGAGCCCATTGCCGTTGATCAAACTGTCATTCTAGACCCTCTTAAAAACTGCAGTCAAAATGAATCAATAATTTTTGATTTAACTTTTCAATTAGAACTGACTGGAATGAGTTTTGATAGCTGGAATTCAGCTTTTTACACAACTCTTGAAGATGCAATATCCCAAATTAATGCAATTGCTTCGCCAGAATTTTATGTTCCCATTGAACTGCCAAGTGTAATTTACCTGAGGGTTTCAAAAAGCATTTGTTACCAGCTGTTTAGTTTTGAATTGCTCAACGACGATTGTCCTGTAGAAATTCCCCAAGGTCTGTCTCCAAACGGAGACGGACTCAACGACTTTCTAATCATTGAGGGACCGCATGACATTAAAATCTACAACCGTCATGGCAAATTGATTTATGTTGGGGATCAAAATAATCCTTGGGATGGCACAGCCAACCGAGGCACCTACACCTCTGGAGAACGACTCCCTGTAGGAACCTATTTTTATGTGGTTGTATTACAGGATAGTGATGGACAAACCTTGAGAGGTTGGATCTATTTGAATTATTGATAATCCTCAGCAATAGATTGCCAAGCTAACGGCAAAGGTGTAATTTTGCCTTCATGCATTTCAAGATCAAATCAGACTTTTCTCCCACTGGGGACCAGCCTCAAGCTATTAAACAGTTGTGCGAAGGAATTAGTTATGGCGCAAAATATCAAACCCTACTTGGAGTTACAGGCTCTGGTAAAACTTTTACGATTGCCAACGTATTGGAAAGAATTCAGCGGCCTACCTTGGTCTTAGCTCACAATAAAACCTTGGCTGCTCAATTGTATTCTGAATTCAAACAGTTTTTTCCTCAGAACGCCGTAGAGTATTTCGTCTCTTATTACGATTATTACCAACCTGAAGCCTACATTCCTGTGACAGGCACTTACATTGAAAAGGATTTATCCATCAACGAAGAAATAGAAAAGCTCAGACTAAGCACCATTTCTGCCCTGTTATCTGGTCGCAGAGATGTTATTGTAGTGGCCTCGGTATCTTGTTTATACGGTATTGGAAACCCTATTGAATTCGAAAAGAATGTCATAAGTCTGGAGAAAAGTCAAATCATTTCTAGAACTAAATTGCTTCATCAATTGGTTCAAAGTCTCTATGCTAGGACCGAAGGAGAATTTAACCGAGGAAATTTCCGTATCAAAGGGGATACCATTGATGTTTTTCCGGGGTATGCCGATTATGGCTTTCGGATTCATTTTTTTGGCGATGAAATTGAGTGTATCGAATCCTTTGACGTGACAACTTTGGAAGTTTTGGACGGCTTTGACCAATTGAATATTTTTCCTGCCAACATTTTCGTAACATCTCCTGATATACTTCAAAACGCCATTCATCAAATTCAAGAAGATTTGATGAAACAGCATGACTATTTTAAAGAAATCGGGAAACATCTTGAAGCCAAAAGGCTTAAGGAACGCACTGAATTTGATTTGGAAATGATTCGCGAATTGGGTTATTGTTCAGGTATCGAAAACTACTCTCGATATCTTGACGGACGCGAGCCTGGTACCCGACCTTTTTGTCTGTTGGATTATTTCCCTGACGATTACCTCATGGTAGTTGATGAAAGTCATGTGACATTATCTCAAGTTCATGCCATGTACGGCGGTGATCACAGTAGAAAAATCAACCTCGTTGACTATGGTTTTAGACTACCTGCAGCGATGGACAATCGGCCTTTGAAATTTGAAGAATTTGAAGCCATTCAAAATCAAGTGATTTATGTCAGTGCAACACCTGCCGACTATGAATTGAACCAATGTGAGGGGGTCATCGTCGAACAAGTAATTCGTCCAACTGGTTTACTTGATCCAGAAATTGAGGTAAGACCCAGTTTAAATCAAATTGATGATTTGATTGAAGAAATTCATCTTCGCATAGAAAAAGATGAACGTATTTTGGTGACCACCCTTACCAAAAGAATGGCTGAAGAATTGACCAAATATTTATCCCGCATTCAAATTAGATGTCGTTACATCCACAGTGATGTAGATACTTTGGAGCGCGTTGAAATCATGCAAGACCTGAGAGCGGGTATTTTTGATGTTCTGGTTGGAGTGAACTTACTTCGTGAGGGATTGGACTTACCAGAAGTATCTTTGGTCGCCATTTTAGATGCGGATAAAGAGGGCTTTTTGCGTTCGGCAAGGTCGTTGACTCAAACAGTTGGTAGAGCAGCTCGAAATTTGAATGGCAGGGCCATCATGTATGCCGATAAAATCACCAAAAGCATGCAAACTACCATTGACGAAACCGAGTACCGCCGGAGTAAACAAATTGAATACAACGCCAAACATAATATTACGCCAGCAGCGCTCAACAAATCGTTAGAAAATATTTTAGTTAAGAAAAAAACCGCAGCACCAAATCATGGCAGTTTGGCTCAAATGGCGGCTGAAGAAGCCTCAAAATATTGGACCAAGCCAGAGTTAGAAAGTAAAATTAGAGAAACCCGAAAAGCTATGGAATTGGCCGCCACAACACTTGACTTTATTGAAGCAGCGCGATTGAGGGACGCGATCAAAAGTTATCAAGACAAACTAGAAAAAGTCAAATAGTTTACGCCAACACTGCCTGAACCTTGTCTGCGGCTTCTTGAAATTCTACTGCGCTTTGAACATCCAATCCTGAATTGTCGATCAGCTGTTTCGCTATGTCGGCATTTGTACCTTGAAGGCGAACAATAATTGGAATCTTTATAGCATCGCCAAGATTTTTGTATGCATCTACTACTCCCTGGGCTACACGATCACAACGAACGATCCCTCCAAAAATATTGATCAAAATGGCTTTGACCGAAGGGTCTTTTAAGATGATTCTGAATGCCGTTTCAACCCGTGCTGCATCGGCCGTACCGCCAACATCAAGGAAATTGGCCGGTTCGCCACCAGCCTGCTTAATCAAATCCATGGTCGCCATGGCCAAACCAGCTCCGTTGACCATACAACCCACATTACCGTCCAAGTCGACGTAATTCAAGCCGACTTCTTTGGCCTCAACTTCAATTGGATTTTCTTCACGAATGTCTCTCATTGCAAGGAAATCGTTATGACGGAATAAGGCATTTTCGTCAAGAGACACCTTGGCATCAACAGCCATTATTTTGTTGTCACTGGTTTTAAGTACTGGGTTAATTTCAAACAAAGAAGCATCCGATTGCACATAAGCCTGATATAAGGCAGTGACAAACTGGGTCATTTCTTTAAAAGCCGGCCCACTCAATCCCAAATTAAAAGCGATACGTCTTGCCTGAAAGGGTAACAAGCCAGTTGAAGGATCAACTGTTTCGGTGAAAATCAAATGTGGTGTTTGTTCAGCGACAGTTTCGATGTCCATTCCACCTTCAGTAGAATACATGATCATGTTTTTTCCTTGAGAACGGTCGAGTAATACGGACATATAGAATTCAGATGTTTCTGATTCACCAGGATAATAAACATCTTCAGCTATCAAGACTTGGTGAACAGTTTTACCTTCTGCGGAAGTCTGAGGGGTCACGAGTTGCATGCCCAATATTTGACTTGAGAGTGAAGCAACCTCATCGTAATTTTTTGCCAATTTAACACCTCCACCTTTACCCCGACCTCCAGCGTGCACCTGTGCCTTGATTACAAACCAACTACTACCAGTCTGAGCATTCAAATCTTTAGCTGCCTTAACGGCTTCTTCAACAGTGCTTGCAACAATACCGCGTTGAATGCGCACACCATGTTGACTCAATATAGACTTACCTTGGAATTCGTGGATATTCATAAGTTGCTCCTTTAAATGGATGGGCAAATTTAACCAACCAATTAGAGTTTGGCAATAATAATATGATAAATAACATCTCTCAATAATTACTACCATCACTGTAGGAAAATTGTGTCGAAATCGAAGAGATTTTGAAAATAATGGCAAAACATTCGATTTATCCCAGTAAATAGCAGTAGATTTGCACAATTAAAATTTATACAATTGAAAACAGGAAAAGTAAAGTTCTACAATGAGTCCAAAGGATATGGATTCATTACAGAAGATGGATCAGATGCAGAGTATTTTGTTCACATTTCAGGATTAATCGATGAAATCAGACAGGATGACTCAGTTGAGTTTGATCTTAAAGAAGGTAAAAAAGGCATGAATGCTGTACAAGTTAAAGTAATTTAATAAACGAATTCAATTTTTTTTCAAAAGGCTGTTCGAAAGAATGGCCTTTTTTTTATGCCCTATCTACATAGTCCTGTAAGTAACTGAACCTATGGGTCAGCTTTCCATCGACAGCAATTTGAGCTCTTCGGAGAATGCTGTCGGGATCGTCATTAAAGAAGTTAGGAATCACCTTCGCCAACAAATCATTACCAAAACCCTGACTGGCATCTCGCGGTAATTCGCAAGGGAGGTTATCCACAGCCATAACGGCGATGGCTCGAGGCTGATCAAAATCAACTTCTTGCTCCGTCAGGGGGTCATAGCCATAAATGGGATTGACGATGGTTGAGGGCCTTATGGTACAAGCCACAGGGCCGTCTATGTCGCAACTGACATCGGCCACAACAGAAATTAAAAAATCCTTTGACTTCGCATCATCACGAGTAAATAAAAATGGCGCCTTCTCATTATGAAAATGTCCAGCAATAAAAAAATCGGTTACAGCGGAGAATTGGCCAAAAGTACTGCGATAGTCCTCCGGGTTTTGGTAAAAATCTTCGCGACTGGAAGGCGCACCATCGGTTCGAGCATTATAATCCAACGATCCAACATGACAATAGACCGCCTGATCAAAATTTTGTGACACGTAATCGGCAATATTAACCTTTCTAATGTTCATCTCATCCAAAATAGAAGCCGCTCCTTTACCTACCCGACCATGACCTGTGAGCAATATTTTTATAGCGGGCAATTGAATGGCAGACAGCTGTTTGTGCAAGGCTTTAAGATCGGGTAACAAATGAGCCTTTTCGATCCGATAGGTGTGATTCTTGAGTCCCCAAGCTCGTATGCCGTTGTAAGCACCCACCAAACCTGCGTAATATCCAAACCCCAATACCCGACTGCCATCGGGATAAACTAAGGTTTCGTGATCTATCAGTTTGATATTTTTCTCCAATATGGCTTTAAGCAACTGTCGGTTGTAGGGTTGCTTTTTAATGGTATGGCTAAAAAAAAAGTAAGTTTTATTGGGAATAAGGGCCTCAACAGGAACCTCCTTCACGCCTAACATGACATCGGCTTGACTGATGTCATCTGTGAGTTCCAATCCTGCCTTACGATATTCCTCATCGGAAAAAATTCTAACGTCAGACGATTCCACCACTACCCTAGCCATAGGATACAATTCTTGCAACTGCGCACACTGGGATGGAGTTAAGGCGACTCGATAATCAGGAGGAGATTTGCGTTCCTTGAGTATGGCAAAAGTAATTTTAGACATAGGATGGTATAGCTGTTGCGTTCAAAATTAAACTTAATAGAACGGATAAGCAACTTTTGTTTAAATTTGCTTCCCCTTAAGGGATACCAGTAACAATGGGGTCGATTGGTTTTGACAGCGAGATCTATTGGACGGTAAGCATGTCGTGTCATGATATTGAAACACGTTAAAGGCGATATCAACATTTAAACGGCGAGAATAACTACGCTTTAGCTGCTTAATCTGAATCACAGTAAGATCAAGCCTTGTCCTACTAGGTAGGAAAGCTAAATGTCTCCAAAAAGCCCTGGTAAGCGGCGTTTTATTTTGAGGCATCGTAAAAGTTTACTACAATAATGCAGTGCTTTGACGCATTATTAAGACCAAAAAGCTAAGTCTGCTATAGGCCGTTTTTAGCCGGTAACAGATCGAAAACCAATTAAAAACTAAACATGTAGAAAGCTCTTTAATGGCTTGTTTGGACCCGAGTTCGATTCTCGGCGACTCCACTTTTTATTCCCAAGAATAATTTTTTGATCTTGGGAATAATTTTTTCTAAAAATAGCTAAATCAGACCTAAAATAGTTCGCTCAATTTTTTAAAAGGTGCTGCAATATTGGTTAGCGGAGCACTCAACGATGAAGGGGAACGCATGGTTGGTGACATCGACATCGTAGTCAAGGCCGATCAGTCTCAACTCTGTCATGAGCTCTTGAGGAGTCAGGGCTATTACCAGTTAACGCAACATAGCATCGGCACCAAACACTTTGGCAATGCAGGCAGGCATTTGCCTCGATTGTGCCACGACGCTCATCCTGCTGGGGTTGAAATTCACCTTAGATTGCTCCAAAAAGACCAGCATTCTCTGCTTGAGCCTCAATTGGTATGGGGTCAATCTCAGCGATCAAAAGGCTTTCAAATACCCTCTTACACTCATTTGTTCCGCCATGCCATTCTAAACTGGGAAATCAATGACTTGGGTAGTGTCAATAAGAACCTGTCCTTACGCTCGGTTTACGATGTTTTGGTAATACTCGAATTGTTCGAAGAATCTATCGACTTAGAAGAACAAAACAAAATCAAGGCCATCAACAAATTCATGCAAAAATGCGCTGTCCTCTATCCCAACCACAAGGTCTTCCGTGAACTTAAAGCCAATGGCCTCGCCGGTCGCCAATATGCCTTTCTTTTGAATTGGCCACTTATTGATTACTTCAACAAAAGCAACCATGGTTTGTTCGGTTTTTCAAAACTTTTATTTAATCGCATGAGGCAATTGATAGTGAACAAGGCCTACCGCAAGGACGTACTCAACAAACCTTCCTATGCCCTACAGGCATGCCAAAGGGCATTCTTAAGAATGGTATTCGGAAGATGACACTCGGTTGAAAAAATTAGTTTAACTGAAACTCTACACCCAATTCCAAACTTGTATCCGTTTGATAGAGCGGAACGTAGGGAGTAGAATGATAACGATAAGTCAAATCCAAGAAAATATCAAATTTGGGCAGGGTGTAATACAATCTAGGCTGAACGAACAGACGATAGTCTTCAGAGTTGGCGGTTTTAATCTGATAATAGACCGACAAATTGATGAAAGTTTTTTCCGTAAATGAGTATTTAGAGAATCCGCTAAAACTATATCGCCAGTTGTACACTTGAGTTTGGGTAGGCAAATCCTTATCGTATAGTTCGTCCTCAAAAAATAAGCCCGCCGAAAGATCAAAATAGTCACTGCCTTTTGACCAAAGATTGTGACGGTAGCCACCTCCAGAGATCAATCGATGATTCATTCTTAAAGATTTCAAATTTTGAGCTTGAAAAAATCCGAAAATAGAATTTTTCTCTATCCTGTAATTATATCTGAATTGACCTGTAAAATCAGAAGCTATGATTTGATTACTTTCTTCGATAAAATCATAATTGAGCAATATTCTGAACAAATTTCTGTCTACCGATTGAGCAAACTGATGCGCTGTACTGAACTGAATTAGATCGATATTTCCAAAGTTGAAATCCCCTTTAAACCCCATGCTGTAGGTCATCTTTTCATCTAATTCTCTCATTAAATTCTCCGTATTGATGATGGTCTGAGAAAAAACACAGTGACAAGTGAGTGACAGTAAGAGTGTACTGAAGGTATTTATTTTAGAAATCATAAGATGTTTTTAAACTGTATTGCAGTCTATCAAAGGTTATTTGACTAATATACCAATAAATATATTTTTTTAATCACTTAATTATATTCAATTAAATAAATTCGTAAAATTCTCTCTTTTTATCAATATTCGTTTTCAATATTGATCAAATAATTGCTGATAATAATCAGTATTATGACTTCTTGAACGGTTAACCACCAAAACACCAGAGGAATATGCTATTTGATTCAGTTTTTGCCAGAAACTAACTTATCATTTTCATCAATGTATTTTTTTGAACAAAATTTTCGTCCTCCAAAACGTATTCGATTGCCTTACTGAATCCAGCCTTTGGAAAACCTGAAGTTTGATAAACATGCAATGTCCTTGAATCAATTTGGAGGAAATAATAAGCGTGTTTAAATTTGGCGTCCTTCAAAACAACGCGATGGTCTATGGAGGGAATTCTTCGCGGTTTGTTTGGATTTCTTCGATTTGGACGGTACTCCCAGTGAAATAATCCCAATGCAGTGATTTCTTCAATACGCTCGCATATTTCATCCTTCAACCACTGCCTCATCAATTCAGTTAAAAAGTCAGGCATGTTGCTTGGCCATTCCATTAGGTCAATGACTTTAAGTGTTCGTAAATCATAACCATAGCTAGGGTATCTAATTCGCAATAGCGTTTTAGAGCATCGGCTATTTCAAGTCGTTCTGCGGTGGTCATGTCGGTATACTGGATTTTCCCATAGGCGGTTAGGGCTACTCCCCCGTCATTGATGTTTTCTATGTCTGAAAGGGTGACGTCTATGTCCTCTTGAGACAAATTATCAAAAACTGAGGGTAGCATTTTATAGGGACTAACTACACTGTCTTGATTTCTAGTCAACCAAACATGACTTTTCGGGAAATTTTTACTCGTCAGCTTTATTTTGCCTATCGGATTGACGTACTTCTCTTGAACAGCCTTGCTGGATTGTAATACAGCTGGAAGGACGTGTTTGATGGAATTTGAACCGAAGGTGTAAGGGTTGTAATAATACTTTTTGACAATCTCGCACAGGTCAATCATATTTCTCACTGGTGTGGGCCAAGGATTAGGGTGATTGCGTTTTGGTTGACAAATAGACTTAATAAATGCCCCTATGTCATCTTTGAGTTCGTGCTTAGAGGATTCCAGTTGATCGAGAATTGCGTTGAGTATGGTATTTTCATGCGTTGAATAGCGAAAAACAGAGCCTTGATCTTGAGACAAAGCAAGGCGCAATTGTTCAGCAAACTCAAAATTCGGAAATTCACCAGGGGTAATGTTTATGTATTCGTTAGCGTGTTCCACCCGGCCATCTTCATAACAAATGTGATGCGAAAACTGAAATGCAATTTGCTCGTAAGGCTTGCGACCAACATGAAAAGGTAAGGCCACTGTTGAGGTTTCAAAATCAATAAAATGTAATGGGAAAACCCAGGTATTCATTTCTGCTCTTAAGCCTTCGACATCGACATATTCTGAAAAATCGCCATCCCTTTCCTTTTCTATTTGAAGCCACTGTCGTTCTTTGGACGAAAGACATCCTAATTCCTCCTTGTAGTTAATGTCTTCAGGTTTCAATTGTTCCTTAAATAGTAGGCCTTGCTCCAATAATTTGGCATCTTTTAAATTCCAAATGTTAAAAATATTGGGTTTTACCAAATCCTCGTCAGTCCAATGGTGTTGTGATCTAAAACAGTGATCAAAGCCCGATAACTTCATATTCTCCTCTCCACTCTCGTCCTTTTTAAATTCACATTTTTTACAGGCTATAAATTGGGTTGGCCAGTTAGGATAATAATCTTTAATCCTGATGTCAGACAAAAGAATTACAGCCTCATGGAAATTCAAATTATCATAATACCTATAGCTGCCATCGTGAATCTTGCTCACCACCTGCGTCAAATTTTCGAGATGCAACAGGTTGTCGCCCAATTCACTTACATCATTGACTAAAACGTCAACCCCAGTTCGCTTTTCGGATCCTTGTTTGATACGGAACAATTGGTTCAAACCTTCGACTGAAGCATTTTTTGTTTTATCAACCAAGCACAAATAGGGTGTGATCTTGAATTCCGGCAAACTACGTTGAGCAACATGAGTTTGAAACGCCAAATCGAACAAATAGGGTTTCCAGCTGCTGACTAATCCGCCATTTTTACCAACGAAATTGTATTCCTCCGAAGGATCAATTGACTTGGCCTTTACTTCAATCAGTTGGATCTGATTTCCTTGTTTGACCAGTATGTCTGTTCTTATAAATAGGTTGTCGATATAAAATGCGGCCTCATAGATTGTAACATTGTCTTGATTGAGCAATTCAGCAGTTTGATTAGCCAAGCCTTGATAGTCATTGCCCTCATAAGGCGTATCAATCAAAACCCCATTTGGAAATTTCAAACGGGCATATTCTTCTATTTGAAAGCCTCCGCTTGCCAAGGCTTTTAAAAAAGGGTCTTCTTTTTTTGTGTTGTGATAAACTCCAGGGCTATTGGAAAAAAAAAGCTTGTTTGGACATTCCAAACCTTGTTTAAATTTTGTCTTGGAGAGTGCTTTCATGACAAAAATTTTAAAACAGCCTCCCAATCAGGAAATCGTTCTGAACCAAAATGTATCCATTCGCCATCGAAGGCGTCAGCGCCATTGTTTCCTCGGTCATCAATCAGAATATCTCCTTTAATCAAATCTTTACGATGGGTAAGTATCAGTTTTCTATTAATGATGTCGCCAAATTGTTCTTCAAGCCATAATCGTTTGTCAGTCCAAGCAGATGGATTGCCCCATGGCGCAGTACTCAAAAAGTAAACCTCATATTGATCTGAGTTGAGTATCTGATTGACAGACGAGATGGCATCTTTGATCGGGGTTAAATGCCTGAAAATATGAGGAATTTTATCGGGATGCTCATTGTAGGGCGGTTCGTGACGTAAAGGATGTGTGTTCATCGCCGATACAAAGTCAGCAATCACACCGTCCAAATCAATATAGAGTAATTTCATGTTTCGAGGCAGTATGGTTTGAGTTTGATTAATCTTTTTTACAGTTTACTTCTTATCAGTTGCTCAATTTTTTTAGAATCAGAAATTGAAAAGTCCTTAGCGATAATTTCGACGGCACCCCTTCCAGCAATGATAATGTCTGCATCAATCAACTTCCGGTCGATCCGCACAGAAGAAATGTTCTGAAATGACAGATGAACACGATCTTTACCGATAAGATATTTATTCCGTTTGACATAGGTCACGCCTGTTTGGTCAATTAAAATTCTGTCGGGGGTAAGCAAATTACCCCCAAGCAGAATATTTGACGAAAATTCAAACGAAAAATGCTCTTGATTTTGACTGTTCTCCTCTTGCCCCTCTTTTAGAGAATGACCACAGGAGGAACAAAACAAATCCGCAGTATCCAGACTATTTCCACATTGTGAACAGTAACTCATGCTCCATTAGTTATTAAATTGTTTGAAAAAACACACGTCTTTCTGACATAACCTGTTAGGCCAGTTGATGTTTACCCGAAGTATTGTTTTGACAAGAAGCACCTGACACAAATTTATAAGTGCAAAAGATAAAATTAGTGCCATCAGGCACTCCAACACATTTGTCTGTTGGACTATTTTGGCAGCTTCTTCCGCCAACGGCCATCCTATAACCACAATATTTACAATCCATAATATGAAATATACTGCGTTAACCTACTCCCTTTTTGTGTTGTTTTTTGACTTATTCCAACAATATTATTGAACATAGTACATTTTCCTTCTTATATGAATTGGACTACTCAAAGGAAAGATAAGTCCTATTTCCAATCACCATTTCTGTAGTCCTCTTTTTTCGCTTCGTCTCCGCAATTATTACATTCACCATAGGACCATAAAGATGTTGAATGACAATCCTTGCAAAGAGGTCCACAAGTTGAACAATTGTACCTGATGTCATAGTTCCAATTTGAGAAAAGCTTTTCTTCTTGAATTGTTCCGCAATTGCCGCATTTGAATTTGTTACTCATGATATGATTATTTATTGATTATTTGCTTCACTATATATTGCATTAGGTCATTATATCGGTCTTTTAAGTCAATATACAGGCCATATTCTAAAACCAAGTCTTTGCTTTTTGAGATCGATATGTTTTCGCTTCCCTCAAGATTGAATTGGGCTTTCATGTCCTCGTACATCGCTTTAGTCTTTCCTGTATTACTCTTAATCCATATTTTCATCCCTAAAGCCTTTTTCGATGGGTTGGAACAGTATATCAACTGTTGATTCCCCCGACCAAGCTTGGTCTCGTCATTGAAAGAAGTACCTGTTTTTGCAAAAGAAATGCGATATCTGTCTTTATTTTCCTCCACAATTTGGCTCAATGGTTGCCATAAGGCTGCAAAATTATGAACCGCTTGATCGGAATAATCTTCTTCATTCAACTGGGTCAATTTGGTCTCTACACCGTCAAATATTGTTTTGTTGCCCACCTTTTGAACGGCTTGTTTGGTTTCTATATCATCATCCACGCTAGTAATGGAGGCAAATGCCATAGCCTGATCTAACTCTTCCTCTAAGGTGTCTTTGTACTTGACTCTCAATAGATTCAATAACTCGAGCAGCGCAAAAGACCGCGATTTCAAATAAGGATCACTTTGACAGGCACCCCAAACAACTTGCTCCCATTCCTCATCAATAAGGTCTGACTCCCCGTACTTCTTAATTTTTTCTTGAATGTCATCCCACTCAACGCCAAATTTATTGGCAAAACCTTTATCCCATTGCAGATAATTCGAATTTTGAGACAACAATCTGAATATCCTAGGGTAAGATATTTGGATGCCCAAAATGGCAAAAAGCATGAAATCATCATCTTGTTGTGCCTCATCTTCTGATTCTACTTCTTTGAGGTGATTGATCAGACTGAATGAATTCAGATAGCGTTTGAGACTTCGCGGGTTAAACCCAATCGTGTGCCTGACTGCGTTGGTATATAACTTTCGGTCTTCTTCTGAAATTTCGATACCAAGATTTTTTAATTTTTCGACCAAAAAGTTTTCAATATCGTAGGTTCCCACAGGCATGGAAAAAGGGACTTGGATAATTTTGTCAAAGAATGATCTAAATTCTCTCTCGTTTTCTTCAGTTTTAGGACCAAATTTTGACTCCAATCCTTTAACAACGACATCATAGTCGATAGCTAGAATAAACACACAATTGGGAATATCAAAAATGTTTTTGAGTGCTTCCAATACCTCGACGGCATCTCCAGGTGGAATACGGTCCAAGTCGTCTACGAAAAAAACCACCTTTTGAATGGGATTCTTTGAGTCGTTGATTAAGTCGGCTATAAGATCGGAAATTAAAGCCTTGATTTCTGCAATTTCTGCCGTTATCTTTGTTGACTGAGCATCACTCCCAGCTTTAACGCCTTGGATATCGATTCCTGTTTGATTAGCTACAATTTGATTGGCTATACTTCCCAAAAATTTAGCTGCTGATTTGAACTTGGCCTGGCTCTCATCTTTCAAAGTCCAGACACCACGCTCTTGACAAGCTTGTCTCAACTTTTCCAACATGGCTTTAAGCACTCCGGGAGTGGTTTCATGAGCTTCTCTAAACATGCTGTATTCCCAAGTGTTTACCCATGAGCAAGCAATGTTATCAGCATTGAAATCTTCAAGCAACAATGACATCAATGATGTTTTACCTGTTCCCCACTCGCCTTGCAAACCTACAGTAATAGGCGTGTCACTTCTCTTAATGAAATTTGACAGTGCTAAACTGTATTTTTCTACCTTGAGTAGATCTTCCGATTTAAACTTTATTGGCTTATCTGTAACCGAACTCATATTTCATTAATTAATTTGAAAGAATTCATTTTGTCTTTCAATGCCTCCCATATCTGAGGTTGCAGATTGGTCAAATCGATATTCAGATTGCCCATGGCGTTCTGGAAAATATCTTTTAGCCCATTGTAAGAGGAGTATCCAATAGTATTCATAACTACGGAACGATTACAAAACGACTTTGTTCTGCACCCGTTAAATTTTGACTCACTTAACTTCAATTCATTGATGGTCCTCGAAAAGTTGGAAACCAACTGATCTTTATTCGCGTCCAGAAAGGACTGGAGACTGCTATTATAAATCTGATCCAAATCTTTGACGTTGTCGTAATCTTGTGCGGCAAAGAAAAACTTCATTTTTGAAGCTGCCGAATTGTGTTCATACTGAAATCCAATTCTCGCTTCTTTGACTGAGGAACTGGATTTTTGAGGAAAAGGAAATTCGGAAATGATATAGCATACTTCAACTAAAAACCCGCCATTATTACCTGTATCTGTCAAAAATTTACTTTCTACTCTCAAGGGCTCCTTCTGAATTGCTGGGATCAAAACAGGCTCAAGCTGCCCTAATTCATAAGCCAGTTTCATGAACATTTCCTCTAAAATACTGACATCGGCAGTATTTAATTTGTTTTGAACAGCAAGCTCAACGTTAACGAGACTCAAATTATGGGCATCAAATTTATTAGGAACAGTAGGGATGAATTCTAATTTTAACAAATCGATATACTCCTGTACAGAAGCAGGGCAGTTCTTGTCATCTGAAGTCCAGTTGCCTAGAACAAGTTCTTCGTAAGACATTCTTTTCCATGGATTTTGATAGTCTTTGAGATTCCAAATATTGCGGCTTGACATGTCCGCAATATCTAAATGATTGGTTGGTTTCAATACTACGAAGTTCCAATGTTCAAGACCTAAATCGGATTGATTTACCTTTAAATCATCTTGACCATATGCTGAAACAATAGCATCGGTCAATTTAACTCTAAAATCCTCATCAGTCAATCTCAAATAATAATATTCAGTTTGTGACAGCATGGTTTTTTTGGCCTTGCGTGTTATTTTATTGTCCTTTATTATTGATTCCGAAGCCTTGATTTTATTTTCAATGTGAATGAACTTGTATTGGTCCGATTCAATGAGTTTATACATAATCAAAATATCGATCTGAGCAATTTCTGTGAATGCCCTTACCTCAACTATTGGGTCTTTAGACGTCAAGCCAAGAATGTTCGCCAGTAATTTTTTTTGAAAAATACTGTTGTTGTTCACCAACCAGCCAATAGCCCTGCTATGAAAAAGCTCCTTGTTGTAAGAGGATAAAGCCCCTGTAAAGGATTGATTGTGTGGGTTAGCGATTTTAACAATCATAAGGTCAACCTTTGTAGAGACTTGCAGTTCCGTGCACGGAATATTTTGTCAAATCTTTTGCCATTTTTTGATTTTTTAACGAATTATAGAATATTGGTAAATCTATTCTTTAAAAAAATTATATTTGATACAAGATAATGATAAATACATTAAAAAATCAATTACAAAATAAAATAGGTAAAAAAAAATCAATCAAGAGGTGATTGCGAATTAGTTGCCAATGCCATTTTAGAAACATTAGACATTGAAATTAGCTACAACACCATTAGACGATTATACGGCCTAGCGCCGGCAACAATTCCTCATCCAAAAACTTTAAACACTATTGCCCAATTTCTAGGCTTCAAAAACTACGCTCATTTTACTCTAAGCAAGCATCAAACAGCCAAAACTGATCTTAGTCAGCTCGTGTATAACATAGTTCATCGAGACGATCAAACAGAAATCATTAATCTGGCAAAGAGTATCCGCCGAAGTACCGAAAACTTTACTCTATTTACAGTGATATTATTTCGAGAGTTGCTTCATCTCAATAACATCAAATTGTTGCATAAATTATTGGATTTAGACGAATTGCAATTTGATAAATTCACTTACTCAGAGGTTTTGTATTTTGGCAATTCCATAGGACTTTTAGTTCGAAATTATCCTGAACGCGGCAAAGAATTGTTGTTTAAATCTAACTTTATCCACAACGTTTATTTGATATTTGTGGACTATTCCAATTTGAACGGTTACTATGGCGATTGGACAGAACAAATCAACTTAAAAGCACCTTCAAAAGCGATCGGAATTTTCACCTCATCCATATTGGAATTTCGAAAATTCTTGAACCTCAAAAAACCTAATTTTCCGCACGATAAATTACTTTATTCCAAAAAATTGAATCCCATATTGTGCAGCAGGCTAATCGCGCTAAAGCTGATGTCAACTGATACAACTCGGCATCAAAAAATCTTAGAAAAATATTTCACCATTCATGCAAAGAAATTCCTATTGATGGATTATTCACACGAGCTATTTACTTCTTCCATTCTGACAAAAAACAGGGATTTAATGAAGTTTCTCATCCATCAAATCGATTGGCATGCGGAAACCTCATTTTATTACCATAAATATCACCTCAATTCTTTCTATTTGTTGGCCATGTTTTATTATCGATTGACCGGAAATAATGGAGAAGAAACACGATTTGAACAGCTATTTAATCTAGAAAATTGCGTTTATTCCTACCAAGAATTTATCAATCTCCTTTTTGTGATTTTCCGATTTGATCAAGCCAATTCGCCAAAATTGAAAAATGCCTTCCAATTGAAGTACATGATTCTAAGCAAGAAACTCAACTATCCTTTGTTTTCGGAAAAATATTTGGTGAATTATTTTCAAGAATTACCTTTCCAGGTATACGATTAAATCTAGCATCAATAAGACCACGTTTTTAATAAAATTAATCCTTTTCATGGCATGAATAAAAACTCGATAACCATGCTCTATTAAACTATTAAAGGCAAACTCTTAACTTTGTAAAGTAGAGCTAGGGAGTAAAGACTGTAAATAACTCTGCGCAAACACCATTTTTTCATGATACAAGATCTTAAAACCAGCTACGGAACAATATTTGACGACGCCCTTATCCATGACATCGTCCAAGTTGGCACCTATAAGGAAGTTCAAGCTGGAGATGTGTTGATGGAGATTGGCTCCTATGTCAAAGGCATGCCGCTGCTGGTTTCTGGAGTGATTAAAATTCTTCGGGAGGACAAAGACGGCAATGAATTGTTGTTGTATTATTTGGAACAGGGAGACACTTGTTCGATGACCATGGCCTGCTGCATGGGAAAACCCCAAAGCGAGATTCGTGCCATAGCAGAAACTGACGCCAAGCTCATTATGATTCCCATTCAAAAGATGGAAGAGTGGACGCGTACCCACCGTTCTTGGCGCAATTTTGTGTTTGAAAGCTACCACAACCGACTGAACGAAATGCTCAACACCATTGACAGCATTGCTTTTGACAATTTAGACGAAAGATTGATCAACTATTTGACCGAGAAAGCAAGAGTAAATAACAACCAAATGATCAACAATACCCACCAAGAAATCGCCGACGATTTGCACAGTTCAAGGGTAGTCATATCGCGTTTGCTCAAAAAGTTAGAAAATTTAGGACGATTAAAATTAAATCGTAATTCTATTGAAATTATCAATTTATAGTGCGTGTGTAACTGATGTTACTTTCGGTTCGATAGAGAGGTATTATTTTTGACCCGATAAAAATCCAATTATGGCAATATTAGAAGTCTTCGGTTACCTCAGTGCATTAGTCATAGGCATCGCCCTAGGACTGATTGGTGGCGGAGGCTCTATACTTGCCGTTCCTGCATTGGCCTATTTATTTTCCATTAACGAAAAAGCAGCGACTGCCTATTCTTTGTTTATAGTAGGTTCAAGCGCTCTTCTTGGAGGCATTAAACAACATTTCAAAGGCTATGTGGATTGGAGGACCGCTGCTTTTTTCGGATTGCCTGCAATGATTGGTGTTACTGTCGTTAGACACTACATCGTACCTGCACTGCCCGAAGTTTTCTTTTCTTTGGGGGCATTTGAATTTACAAGACGCATGGCCATGTTTGGTCTGTTTGCCCTTCTCATGTTTCCAGCGGCCTATTCTATGTTGAAAGACCAATCCTTGACTCCAAAATCTTCAAACGGCTCGATCCGTTACAATTACCCCTTGATTCTCTTGGAAGGTTTAGTAGTAGGCGGAATAACCGGACTCATTGGCGCTGGCGGCGGATTCCTGATCATTCCAGCTTTGGTTATTTTGGCCAAGGTAGAAATGAAAGTTGCCGTAGGCACCTCATTGATGATCATTGCTTTCAAGTCGCTTATTGGATTCTTTTTGGGCGATGCGCTGACTATGACTGTTGATTGGGTATTCCTATCCGTATTCACAGCCATTTCTTTTGCTGGTATTTTTATTGGGAGTTATATGAGTAATTTTATCGATGGCCATAAACTCAAGAAAAGCTTCGGTTACTTTATTTATTTGATGGCTATATTTATTTTCGTCATGGAATTTGTGGTCAAATAAAAACTGAAGACATGACAAAAGTTAACTTTTTATAAAATCAAACACATTAATTTTACACCATAAATCAAAAATAATTAAAATGAAAGTCGAACAAATATATACCGGATGTCTCGCCCAAGGGGCCTACTACATTGAAAGTAATGGCGAAGTAGCTATCATTGATCCGTTGAGAGAAGTGAGTCCCTATTTGGAAAGAGCCAAAGCTGATGGAGCACAAATCAAATATATTTTTGAAACCCATTTTCATGCCGATTTTGTAAGTGGTCACGTAACTCTGGCCAAAGCTACTGGCGCTCCCATTGTCTTTGGACCCAACGCCAATCCAACTTTTGAAGCAGTTATTGCCAAAGATTTTCAAGAATTTAAACTTGGAAATGTAACCATCGTCGCCTTACACACGCCAGGGCACACCATGGAAAGCACAACCTATTTGCTCAAGGACGAACAGGGAAAGGATCACGCCATTTTCAGTGGTGACACCCTTTTCTTGGGCGATGTAGGTCGTCCAGATTTGGCTCAAAAAATGGGCGTTTTAACCGAAAGGGACTTGGCCGGCTTTCTGTTCGAAAGTTTGAGAACTAAAATCATGCCTTTGGCCGATGACGTGACAGTTTATCCTGCCCACGGTGCTGGTTCAGCTTGTGGTAAAAATATGATGAAGGAAACTGTGGATTCTTTGGGTAACCAGAAAAAAATGAATTATGCCCTCAGAGCAGACATGACCAAGGAAGAATTTGTAGCTGAAGTCATCGATGGATTATTACCTCCACCTCAATATTTTCCGTTAAATGTCAAATTAAACAAAGAAGGTTACACAGACATTGAAGAAATAATTGAGCGCGGCAGCCATGAGTTGTCTCCAAAAGCTTTTGAAGCGGCAGCCAACGAAACTGGAGCCGTTGTTCTCGACGTTCGTCACCAGGATGACTTTGCTAAAGGTCACATTCCTAGATCCATTTTCATTGGACTCAACGGGAATTTTGCCCCTTGGGTAGGTGCCCTTATCGCTGATATTCAACAACCTATTTTATTGGTTTGCGAACCTGGTCTAGAAGAAGAAGCCATCACCAGATTATCTCGTGTAGGATTCGACAATACGCTTGGTTTCCTCAAAGGAGGGTTCGAAGCATGGGAAAAAGCAGGAATGGATTACGACACAGTCCATTCTATTTCTGCTGATGAATTCAAGACGGCACTTGAATCCAAAACAAATATTGAAGTTTTTGACGTTCGTAAACCAAATGAATACATCTCAGAACATGTGGTCAATGCGAAAACCACACCTTTAGATTTTATAAACAATCATCTGTCTGAATTTCCTAGTAATCAATCTTTCTATGTGCATTGTGCTGGTGGCTATCGCAGCATGATTGCTGCCTCCATTTTGAAGAGCCGAGGTATTCACAACCTCATCGACGTACAAGGCGGCTTCAAGGCGATAAAAGAAACAGGAGTTAAGGTTTCTGACTTTGTTTGCCCCAGTACCTTATAACAGTGATTCCAGAAAAACAGCAGCATTGGGAGACTGTTTATGAAACCAAAAGTCCAGATCAAGTGAGCTGGACTCAGGACGTGCCCGTTCATTCTCTTGAACTGATCGATAATTTGAAATTAGACAAGTCGGCACCCATCATTGACATTGGTGGTGGGGACAGTACTTTAGTTGATCATCTCCTGAAAAGAGGATTCGAAAACGTCACAGTATTGGACATTTCTGCCAAAGCACTCGAAAAAGCCAAACTAAGGTTAGGTCCGAAGGCTGATCAGATACATTGGATCGTTGGGGACGTAACCGAGTTCCAACCCAAGGCCCAATACCATTTGTGGCACGATAGGGCAGTTTTTCACTTTTTGACAGATCAAGATCAAATCCATAAGTACACTGACCTAACCAATAATTCTGTTGATGCTCATTTAATCTTGGCAACCTTTTCGCCTCAGGGTCCGCTCAAATGCAGTGGCCTGGATGTCACTCAATACAATCACCACAGTCTAGCAGAAACATTCCAAAATAGATTTCAATTAGACCGCCATTTTTACAGCGACCACTTGACCCCTTTCGGCACTACCCAGAACTTTTTATACGGTCTATTTTCGAAAAAATAATAGATCTGACTAATACATTGAATTAATTAAAATTTTTTGATCTGTTTTATTGACATGTGTAACTAATGTTACCAATATTCATTTTATAAATGATCACATTTGCATAAATTGATTTTATGAACTGGATATTTGAACCTTGGCCTTGGTATGTTGCAGGCCCGTTGATTGCCCTTGTGATGTTCTCCCTCTTGATGGCCGACAAAAATTTTGGAATGTCGTCCAATTTAAGAACTCTTTGTGCCATTTGTGGAGCAGGAAAAAGTGTTGATTTTTTCAAAATTGACTGGAAAGCCCAACAATGGAATTTATTGGTGTTAATAGGCACCGTTATTGGTGGCTATATCGGTTTCCATTTTTTGTCTAACGACACGGTTGTTTACCTCAATCCTCGAACAGTGACCGAGCTCAAAGCATTGGGATTTCAAAGTGCAGGCTCATCGTATTTACCGACCGAGCTGTTCGAAACAAGCATCTCTTTTGACGTCAAAAACTTCTCCATCCTGGCCATAGGCGGATTGCTCATTGGGTTTGGAACCCGATATGCTGGTGGCTGCACCTCAGGTCACGCCATTTCAGGACTGAGCAATCTGCAACTTCCTTCTTTGGTGGCAGTAATTGGATTTTTTATTGGAGGCCTAATCATGGTGAATGTCATATTCCCTTTAATCTTTAGCTAATGAAAAACTTAATATTTCTTTTGATTGGAGTCATCTTCGGAATTACCATGTTCAAATCTGAAGCGGCCTCGTGGTTTAGAATTTATGAAATGTTCCAATTTCAATCGTTTCACATGTATGGCATTATTGGATCGGCCTTGCTCATTGGAGCTGTAGGAATTCAAGTAATCAAGCGATTGGATTTAAAGTCCTTCTCTGGTGAGACGATAGAACTCGCTCCAAAAACAAAGGGCTTTAACCGCTATATGTTTGGAGGCATCATTTTTGGGCTGGGCTGGGCTTTGGTTGGAGCCTGTCCTGGACCAATGTTCTCACTTTTGGGTGCTGGTTTTGGATCGATAGCAGTAGTGATTCTTTTTTCTGTTTTGGGAACCTTAGTTTACGGAATGGTCATGAAGAAATTACCTCATTAATTAATAAAGATTTATCCATAACGGTTACGGCAGCACCCAACTGAATCATACAAAAAACCCACTTAAAGGTGGGTTTTTAATTGATTGAAATGTCAAAACCTATTGTTTGATAAAGGATTGAGTCTTGGTTTGTCCGTTCTGTTTCAGCTGAAAAATATATTTGCCGACAGCCAAATTACTCACTGAAACTCGGGCTTCTTTGAGCGTGGTTTGGATGATTTTTTTTCCAGTGACATCATATATGGCGTATAAAGCTGGATGGCCGTCCCAATCGAAATTCAAATAACTCGAAGCCGGATTTGGATAGACCATAAAATTATCGAAAGAATAGTTTTCTAGCCCAAGACTTGAGCCTTCTTCAATCACATGAGTTTGTCCAACTTCAAGATTAGAAAACACATCTACGATACCCGACGGCCAGTAAATGGTTACCTCAGAAATAGTTGTATCTACTCCTAATCCAAAATGAGTGGTTAAAGTACTCATGTATCTAAAGCCTTCTCCGCTTCGCACATCGCGAATCTGCGTGCCCAATGTGGGTGTAGTAACCTCTACTCTTGCTCCTATGCCATTGCTGTTGCTTTCAATACCCACCGTGTGTATTTTAACCCAATTATTACTGTTTCCGTTGTTGAAATATACGCTTCCGTTAAATACATCTAAAAACCCATCATTGTTGAGATCTCCTATAGCTCCACTAGGTGGTGCCCCCACACTATAGACCTCAAAGCCTCCTTGTTGATTATTGAGCATGATGCTTCCGTTGGACAAAACATCAATAAAACCATCATTATCGAAATCGGCAGGTGCATTTTCAATCCCTAATGGCGCATTGGTAATTCCAGTAGTTGGAAAAATGTCATCAAAAGTACCGTCACCATTGTTCCGCATTAATTTATGTGTGCCATTGGCTGTTGAACTAGCACCAATATAAGCGTCCATATCACCGTCATTGTCAAAATCTCCCCATGCAGAAGACCAAGTCTGAACTTCGTCACCCATGTTGACGCCTTGATCACCTCCTACCTCGGTAAAAGAACCATTGGAGTCGTTCCTCCAAAGTTCATTTATTTTTTCTGTACCACTCCCTCCTCTACACTTGGCAATGAATAAGTCAATATCATGATCGTTGTCATAGTCAATCCAAACTGTTCCATAGTGACCGCCTGAAGGATGATTGCCTATGCCGCTAGGAACACCATCTGGGCTTGGACCTTGGAAAAAATTCAGGTTGCCTAAACCATCATTAATATAGTAAACATTCGGCTCAACATCGTGACACACAAAAGCATCCAAATGACCGTCATTGTTAATGTCCACAAAATTTGATCGCTGAGAAAAAACGTATTCTGAACCAGAAATTTCCTCAAACGCCGATCCGTCGGCATTTGCTTTCATAAAAGTAACTCCCGAACCTCCTCCATAGAGCAGATCATTATAACCGTTGTGATCAAAATCACCGGCTGCTAGACTCCACGACGGTGTGAAATCGGCTGGAGTAGTAGGGATAGAAACAGCGTTAAAACCGCCTTCAGCCAATTGATAATATATACTGATTGACTCGGTATTGATCGAGACCAAGTCATCCAATTGATCATTGTTCATGTCAACAGCCGCTCGATGAGTACCATTAATCCCCACGTTAGTAGTTGTGAAACTAAACGGAGGTACAGGTGGTGGATCACCTTCGATCAGTTCCCAATCAAAGCCTGACCCAGACCAATTGTTGTCCCAAGCGATGTAATAGGTGATTCCCGCTGTGGCATAAAAAGAAGCAAGAGTCAAATAACCACTCCCTCCATCGTCATCACCAACGATACAATTGAGAGCACCGCATGACCCTGAATAAACATGAACTCTTGTGTCTAAGCCACTATTTTGAGTTAAGTCCGATGATATGGTAACGTAGTAATCTGCAGATGGTTGATAGGCATACCATTCGCCGCTGCTCGCATTGTTGCCTCCAGAAGCGCAAACAGGGGCAGGAATTTCAGTGCCATCTACCGCCGAAATCGAAAAGCTTCCCGCTGCCAAAATTGAAGATCCAATTTCTGAACAAGAATTTACGCTATCTTGAGAGAATGCACAATTTCCCAATATTAAAAGGCTAATAAATGTAATTTTTTTAATCATCATATTGTTGTTTATTCACAATTTACTTCTAATGAATTGATCCAATCTTCAATCAATTGCAAGCCTTCTTCATCGACAACCGATCGGCCCAGTAAAGGCATGCGGTACTCCTCTTCTGTTGAGTTCATTCTAAAATAAAGTACAGAACGCATCGGATTGTTAGGCGTTACAATGTGACTTAAACTTGGGTCAATTTGCGTGTCTTGAACCACACAGACACCCATATTTTGTGAGTCAGCGGTTGACATGTAGTCAAGTCGAATGTCTCTATAGGCACAATGAGCTTCATCAGAGTGACAGTGGGCACAGTTGATATCAAGATAACCTCTCACCCGGTCTTCTAAAGGAATAACTTCGTCGGTATAACTTGCAACTGCAGGTATATTATCTGGTAAATTACTTTCTAAATATCCATTGTCAACCCAATGACTTAGCTGATTTTCTACTCCTGAATCGTATGAATAGCTTGAATTCAAATTCATTGGCTTTGGTCCAATTGGGGTTGCTGTTTCAGCCGTTTTGTGACAAGTCAAACACTCGGCTTCTGATGGAATTCTGTAACTAACCTCTCTAAGTTCCCCACCGTCTTGCCATTGAACATTGGTGTAACTTCCACTTAAATCTAATACTGCGTCGGTCTGGCTGTCATTCCAAATGTAATTGGCAAATTGCCAGCCTGTACTCGAGCGTATGAGCAAGCGAGTTTCAATTAACCTTTGACTCAATTCCGGCAATACATTATCAAAATAGAAAGTCTTAATAATGATGCTGCCTAATGGAAAATCAATTATCTTCGAGGCACTGACATAAGCTGATTTGCTGTTTGGAGGAAGCCAAATGAATCGTTTCTTTTTTGCATAGTCCGAAAAAAGAGCATTAATTGGTTGATAAGGAAAGACCCCTTCGACTGGGTTATGCAATTTAATATCTTCAGAAAAAAATTGATAGGAGGATAAATTGCTGTATGGCTCTTGATCTAGAGAAAACTGAACAGTAGAATTCGGAAAATCGACTACTGGCTGATAGTCAATCTCCAGACTGCAAGCCGATTGCAAAAACGCCAGTAGTAATATTGAAAAGTTAATTTTCATTTATTAATTCAATTCTTATCGCAAATATGATTAAAATTTTTAAGACTTGATCTTGTTTTATTCTCTTGTTTAGAATTTACCTTTAGTTTTGCATCAAAATCTAATATTAACAATTAAGTGCGCATTATACCCTTCTTATTTATCTTTTCTTTCTCCACCAGTTTGGCCCAAAATATAGCTCCAACTGTCACTGCGCAAAGCGATCCTTACTATTGCCCACTAACCTTCCAGCCCATAGTTACTTATTTCGACATCAATGATCCCGATGATACCTCCACAGATGCGTTTTACATTCAAATATCTCAGGGATTTGATCCTAATTATGATCAACTTCTTCTCAGTGGATCACACCCTAACGTTATGGCCAGCTGGAATGCTACTGAAGCGAAACTAACGCTTGAAAGCTCGAGCGCTGGGCCATTAATGTACACTGACCTCATCGCAGCGGTTTATGACGTCAATTTTTATTCTAGTGACCCGAATATCAGCCAAAGCAGGGTGTTTTCCTTGACATTAAGCCAAGCCAATTTTTTGGCTTTAACAGGCCATTACTATGAGTTCATACCCTCAACTGCCATTTTGTGGACGGATGCAAAAATCGCAGCTGAAAACATGACCTTTTATGGGCTTCAAGGCTATTTAGCAACCCTTACCGGGCCAGAAGAAGCCTTTCTTGTGGGTGAATTGAGTCCTGGAGTAGGATGGATTGGAGGAAGCGATCAAAGCACAGAGGGGGTTTGGATATGGGAAACTGGACCAGAAGCTGGTGTGAATTTTTGGAACGGCCTTGCAAACGGATCAACGCCAAACTACGCCTTTTGGAATACAAACGAACCAAATAATGCTGGAAACGAAGACTATGCCCATATTACGGATGATTCCGTTGGATTAAATGGTTCTTGGAATGACCTCCCTAATCAAACTGCCGGTTTTGGAGTTTATGAAGCTAAAGGATTTATTGTGGAATACGGTGGTATGCCAGGTGATCCAACTTTGACTATTTCGGCAAGTACAGAGTTTTCTATACCTCAAATTACTTCTGTTCAAGGTGATACCAAATGTTCATCTGAACAAATTGAGCTTTCGGCTACAACAAATGGAGGCGAAATTTACTGGTTCGACGCCGCGGCGAATGGAAACCTCGTGCACACCGGTTTAACATTTAGTCCGGCGATAGCAGCGAGCGCTAGCTTTTGGGTTTCGGCTGGAATTAATAATTGCAATTCTGGCATTAGAACAGAAGTTGTCGCAATTGTCCTTCCAACCCCCACGGCCTATACCCCTTCAAATATCAATGCCTGTGATGACGATAACAATGGAGTGTTGGATTTCGATTTTGACGTCTTGATTTCTCCCTCGGTACTTGGTTCTCAAAGCGCTGCTGATTTCGAAGTGTTATAC
>Ga0181553_10000853_pt1 | contig 26965 bp, 25 predicted proteins | sample 011ome_17_FD_133753 | JGI IMG/M metagenome (GOLD analysis project Ga0181553, IMG submission 133753) | Coastal salt marsh microbial communities from the Groves Creek Marsh, Skidaway Island, Georgia - 011502XT metaG (megahit assembly) | ecosystem: Environmental > Aquatic > Marine > Intertidal...
ATAATAAGGATTATTCTATATGTTTGATGTATCAAGATTTTTTGGAAAAGGAGACAGAAATACTCTTCTAATGAAGAACGGTTTGAACCTGTCTTATAATGGGCCATATTCTGTAGTAGAAGAAGGCATGATACTTGACCAATGGCACGTGAATACATTCACTTCTGCAGAATATACAATCAGTGTTGATTACGATACAAACAATAAAGAGATTTTAAAAATACTTGTAGCGGCAAGTCCTAATCAAAGCAGTTTATCAATATATGGTAGATCTAATCTAGGAAACAATTTAATCAAGATTGCAAGTGAAGTTAATAACTCATATGTAAGAATTAAAATTGATCCAGCAGACAAAAGTGCGACAGAAAAATATACTGGTTCTAAAATAATATTTGGTGCTACTTATTTCGCCACGCAAAATGCTTTGGTAGGTGGATCGCAAGTAACAGAATAATAAATATGGATGTAGCATAATGGCAGTTGTTTTTAAACCTTTTGAAACAGATTACGGGTATAAGTCACCAGGATTTAGTGTAGACGTAAACGGTAATGTTACTGTCCGTACAATCACAAACACATACACACCACCAGTAATTCCGCCAGCACCAGATTTCAACGTAAATGAAACAGCAGGAGCATTTACTTTCTTAAATAAAGGAACTGCTGTGGTCGGAAATAATCCTACAATCACAGTTGAAAGAGGAACAACTTATACGTTTGTTTTGAATACAAGCAGTTTGGCTTTTAACGTTTACAAACCAGACGTAGGAAATACAAGTGTTCCTGGTTTATTATACAGTGAAGGATTATCTCACGCAAATACAGTATCAGGTGAAAATTTAGCGACAGGTACAATAAGTTTTACACAAACATGGCAACAACAATCAACAGGATTTAGTAGAACTGCACAGGTAGTAGTACCTGATACAACAGGCACAGCATTAGAAGGCAAAAAAATTCCTGTTGTTATTTCATTACACGACGATGGATTTACTCAAGCAAACGGCATAACTAATGTCAATTTTATCACAGACAAAATTTTAATAGCACCTCAAGGTTATAACAATCAATGGAATGTAGGATATCAAACATCTAAAGCAGATGATATTGCTCTACTTGATTCAATTATTTCCAGTTTAAGTAACTATGATAATGTTGATACAAGAGAAATTACAATAATTGGTTACGGTAATGGTGCACAATTGGCGTTACAATATTCAAATTATTCACAAAATGCATCAGTAAAAAATATTGTTACATTTAATGGACTCTTAAATGTTGACCAATACCTATCAACAGATCACAGTTTTTACACATATGATTTAGATGATCAAGTACAGGATCAATCAACTATTGTCAATTGGACAAGTGTTACTCCACTAGGCAGTAAAAATATTTTAATGTTCAATGGTAAAGATGATTTAAATTTTTTATACAATGGCGGCACACAAGGCGCACAAGAATTTTACAGTGCTGAAGATTCTGTATATGGAATGGCTAGAGCAGATGGCTCAACGGAAGATAAAATAACGACAGCAACATCAGAAGTAGACGGCAGTGAAAGTTTTACGTATGACAATGGTGGTGTTAGGTTATATGCGTTTCCAGGAGTAGCAAATAATTTTACAACTTATCAAAATAATATTAGAACAAGAATAAACACTACAATAGCAACAAGCACATACTTAGATATTCCAGTTGCTACTACATTGACTGATGCGGAAGCACAAGGTAAACAATCAGGAACTTTAACATATGCTGTTCCTGTTGATGCTCCAGATACACTTTACTACGGAGATACAGACGGTGTTCCTTATGGTCAATTGACTGTTGCCCAACCAAGTATAATTGGTGCTGGTGTATTCAGTTCGATTTTAGATACAGGTGATTTATTAGCAGAAGGACAAGACGCACAAATAAGATTAAGTCCTTCAGGAACAGGTACAGTTACAATTAATCCTGCAACAACAGGTACAGTAAACAACGTAAATGTTAACGCACAAAATTTATCAACAAGTGGAAATGTAAGTTTAACGCCAAATGCTGATGTTACAATCAGTCCACAAGCGGGAGGCACACTGACTATGAGACCTACTGACACTGGTCTTGTAGATAATGTTAATATAGGCTCTGTAATACCTAGAAATGGAACCTTTTCAACATTGAATTCTTCCCAAGGAACGTTAAATAACACTACATTAGGATTAACAACAGCGGCACAGGCGGCATTTACATCGGCTACTGTTACAAGTGACCCAAGTAATGCTAATGACGTTACAAAGAAGCAATATGTTGATAACACAGCCACAGTGTTATCGATAGCATTAGGAGTATAGAAAAGAATGGCAAAAAAACGTATTAATACATACAAATTTACACCAGGAATACCACAAAGCGGAAATCTTTATCCTAACGCATGGGCTCAAATCAATGCCAACAAAGAATGGTTAAAAGATGAATCCAATGCTTACATAGATTTTAAAATTGCTGAAGACACAGCGGCTGATTTATATCCAAGTGCCACATTAAGATTTCTTAATAATAGAGAATATGTTAAAGCAGAAGTGGCGGCATGGGTCGCAGTTCAAGTTGCAGGAAATATTGCACCATTTGCCGGATACACAAAAACAGCAACACAGATTAAAAATGATGTTGAAAAAGTAATTAATGCGGCATATCTTGATATGAGATATGGCGGTAATGAAAACGTTAGAACAACATCTCAAAGTTATTATGTGGACGGAGTGCTACAATTAGCGGCGGCTGGTGAACCAGAATTAGCGTATTGGACAAAAGCCAGAGACATCATAAACTTATACATTTTCACAGGATTAGCATACGGCACAATTAACGGAGACGGAATATCACAAAACACATCAGGATCTAACGCAGAAGCCAACGGTAAAACAGCATTTGTGGCTAACATGAATATAATAGATAATGTTGTTGACAACGGCATTATAAATTTACCAGCATTGGTAAGTTCATCTTATGTTTTTGCGAACTTTACATATGAACCATATCTTTGTGAAAGAGACATGGGTTACAATATTGATGGTTTTTTGACAGATTTAAGATATGGTGGTAACGAACAATCAAGATACAACGCATCAACTTATTGGGTTGGCACAGTTTCTGTATTGAGTGGTGACAGACAACCTGAAGTAGCAGTAAAAACTGAAATTAGAAACATCATAAACAACTATGTGATACCAGGAGTTGCTTTCACTTCAAGACAATCACCGGTTGTAACACAACAAACTATATTAGGTGCACCTGGAGAAGCAGGTGCTACATCAAGAATAACAGAGTTAGCAGGAATAATCACAGATGTAATTATAAACGGTTTAGATAATTTACCTGCACAAATTAACAACGGTATTTCAAGTGTTAAAATTCCAGAAAGAGTAGAACTATCAGAATTATTATTGATTACAAATACAACTGATAACAATGTGCTTTACACATTTAATGATCCGGCAAAAGGAGCAACAGCAACTTATAGAAGAGAATATACAACAGACACTTCAAACCCAACTGCGTTTGTTGATCCTGATTTCCCTAAAGCATTCCATGGTAATGATACAATTACCACTATATTTTTAAATGCTGATACATCTACAGACAACGCAACAGATCAATTACAAATTTTTGTTGAAGACGATGAAATAAGAACACGTCCATATGACTTTGGAACAGATGCGATTGAAAGAATGAGAGTTGCACAACCAGAATCAATGCTTGATGCTGACTTTGAATACGGACTTCAGCCAACGAAATGGCAAGCGATTGCAACACAAAGAGGTTATCCATCAATTTATGAAGTACCAGGCACAGACTTTGATATAGAAAGTGTAACTTCTGATGCTTCGGCAGGAACACAAGGTATTGGTTCATCTTTAATTACTGTGACCACAATTGGTCCACATGGTTTTGAAGCAGGACAACCATTTACAATTACAGGATTTGATAACTCTGTGGCAGGAGCAAGTAGAGCCGCAGGTTCATTTGTGGTAAACACAGTTCCTACAACAACATCATTCACTTACTATGGAAAAGCAAAAGTTGGACAAGTAAATCCAACAACAATTTCAACAAACTTTACTCAATTAAGACAGGGAGATTTTTACACTGGTGCGGCGATTGGTTTCCCATCATTCAGTGTGGATTCAAATGGATCTTCAGGAGCCTTTACAACAAGTTTAGCAACACTTTCAGGTTCTACAATTTTACCTTACACAGGCGTACAACCAGAAATAGGTGCTCCATTGTCAGGAACAGGTATTCAACAAGGTACACAAATCACAGCAGTAAACGGTTCAGGTGGAGCATTAGCATCTCCAACTGTAACTGGTGATTACTCAGCAGGCGCAACAGAAATCACTGTGGCAGATTCTGCCGGTATTATTCAAAACTCAGTGATTGACAGAGGAGATGGTTTTGCTGTTACAATTATCAACGTAGCAGGAAATTCATTAACTTTATCTGCTCCATTAAACCAAGACTTGATTGGTGACATAACACAATACACAAATTTAGCAGGTGTAAATTATACACCAGCAGGACAATTAGCAAGATTTGATGTGTTCAGAGTAGGAGGTTCGTACTCAGTATCAATAGTAACAGCAGGAGGTTCTGGTACAGGACAAGATTATGCTGTTGGAGATGCTATCATTATAAGTGGAACAGATTTAGGCGGAGCGACACCTGCCAATGACGCTACAATTTTAGTAGAAAGTGTAGACACAGGCGGAGAAATTTTAACAGCATCAATATCAGGTACAGCATTCACAGGCACAGGTACAGCATCAGCAGTACAAACAGTTTTCCAAGGTGGAGTTGGTACAGGGGCACAAATAAATGTAACGAAAAATGCTGGAACATACACAGTGGCTCTTAATGCTCCATCTTACACAAACGTATCATTAGGAACTTTCCCAGGTACGGCAGGTGAAGGTGCGATTTTTGATGTAGATGTTGACTCAGGTGTTTACACAGTGTCAGTTGATACAGCAGGTACAGGTTATATTCAAAATGATGTTGTAAGAATAACAGGTTCAACTTTTGGTGGAACAGGTGCTAACGATTTAGATATTAGAGTTACGTCAGTTGGAGGTAGCGGAGAAATTCAAACAATCAGTGCGGCAGGTACAGCACCAGATCAAACTGTACAATACGTAAGTCCAGTATACACAACTGGTAGTGCAGGCGGCGTGACAGCGTCATTCACTGTTACAAGAACAGGAACAAGTTACTCAGCAGTAGTAACATCAATAGGAACTGGTTATTCAGCATCAGATCAATTAGTTTTTGCTGGTACACAATTAGGTGGAGCAACAACAGCCAATGACATGACATTAACTGTAGATTCAGTTGATGGCAATGGTGGAATATTAACATTCTCAGTATCAGGTACATCTGTAAACACACAATCTTATCCAGGATTAAGTTCAGGTTCAAATGTAACAGGTCAAAACGGAACATTTGATGTAGCGATATCAGGCACAAGTTACACTGTATCGTTAAACAATGCTGGTGATGATTATGGTGTAGGTCAAACACTTACAATTCCAGGAACAAGTTTAGGTGGTGCCACACCAGCCAATGATATTTCAATCACAGTTAATTCAGTAACTGGCACCGGAGCAAGTGGTATCGCAACTTTCACAGCAACAGGTACAGCGGCTCTTGATGGTACTTCAGCATACAAAGTAGGCGATCAATTCTTTATTGCTGGTACTGATTTAGGTGGAGCAACTACTGCCAACGATGCTTATGTAACAGTGTCAACTGTAAATGGCGATGGTGGAATAACAGGTTTATCAATAAGCGGTTCGGGTACAGACGCAAACGTAGATTATCCTAGTCCAACGTACACTACATCAGCATCTGGTACAGCGGCTGTGTTAAGTATAAACAGAACAGGCACAGTATATTCTGCGGCATTCAGTAACAATGGTAGTGGATTCATTCAAGGAGAAACAATAGACATATCAGGTACAGAATTAGGTGGCTTATCGCCAGCAAATGATTGTCAAATTACTGTTGACACAGTGTCAGCAGGTGCAGTAGCAACTTATACTGTAACAGGTACAGCAGTAAACACACAGACATTTACAGATGTTAATAAATCAGCAAGAACACCATCTGGACTAACACTAGATGTAACATTAAACTCTGGAACATACACAATTGCAATTAGCAATCCTGGTAGTAATTACGCTCCAGATCAACAATTTAAAGTTTTAGGTACGAACTTATTTGGTTCGTCACCAGCAAATGATATGACATTCACAGTTACAGGAATAGATGCTGTAACAACAGGAGCAGTAACAGTTGTATCGGCGGCATCAGGAACTGCTAACACAGGAACAGGTAATGCTTTGAACGTAGCAGGAACAAACAGAACACCACAAGGTGTTGGCGCTCAATTCAGTATAACTAGAACAAATGACACAGACTCATCAACTGCATACACAGAAGTAACAGTTGTTCAAGAAGGAAGTAACTATCAGATAGGTGACAAACTAACTATTTCAGGAGCAAATTTAGGTGGATCAACTCCAGCCAACGACGTTGTTGTAAGAATACAAAGTGTCACATCATTCGGTGGTGTAGTAAACAATACACACGAAGGTACAGCGATTGGTGGAACCGGTTTAAGTGTTTACAGTTCAGTAACAATTTCTGATCCAACAAGTCAATCAATACCTTTAAGTGCAACAATTTCATACTCAGCATTAGCAACGATGAGAGTTGACTTTACAACTCCTCATGGATTAGTTCCAGGAAATGCTTTCTTAGTTGTGATCATTTCAGATGATGGTGCTAACAATCACATATTGGCTTCAGGTCCATTCCTAGCAACATCAATACCATCACCAACAAGTTTAACATATCAGGTTAGATCACCAGGTGCTATTACAGATGCTGGATGGCAAGGTTCAATTTACGGTAGACCAGATTCATTCTTTATACACAGACCATTCGATGGTGGTGTACAATTAGGTACTGGTGGACCGGCACACGGTGCACAGGCAATACGTCAATCTAAAAAATACATCAGATATCAATCAGGTAAAGGTTGTATGTACACAACTGGTGCCCTGTTTGCTCCATCATATGATATTTTAAACATCACAGCAGATGGAATTGACGCAGGTTCAACAATAACTGTTACAACAGATGACGTTGACCACAACTTACAGGTTGGTGCGATTATAAGATTAGTAGGTGTAGCCACATCAGGTTACGATGGTGAATACACAATCACTTCAGTGATAAACGAAAGATCATTCACAGTGATAGCACAAATCACATTAGGAAGTTCAACTCCAGAATTTACAGATCAACCACAAGTATCATTGTACAGATGGAACGGTGCTACTGTGAGATCAGGTATATTTGATGATCAAAATGGAATTTTCTGGGAATATGATGGACAAAATACAAATGCTGTACAGAGAACTGCTACAAGACAATTGGCAGGCACAGTTACAGTAACACCAAATTCAAATAATGTTACAGGTGTAGGAACAAGATTCAGAGAACAAATTAAAGCAGGTGACAGAGTTGTAATCAGAGGTATGACACACGTGGTATCAAGTGTTACAGACAACACAACAATGAGTGTTACTCCAGATTACAGAGGTGTTAATACGTCAGCAGGTGTTAAAATGTGTGCTGTGGTAGATAAAAAAGCAAAACAATCAGAATTTAATAAAGACAAATTGGACGGCACAGGTCCAAGTGGATACAATTGGGACGTGTCTAAGATGCAGATGATTGGGATACAGTTTTCATGGTATGGTGCTGGATTTATCGATTGGATGACAAGAGGACAAAAAGGTGATTTCATATTTGTTCACAGAATGAGAAACTCAAACGTAAACACAGAAGCATTTATGAGAACAGGTAACCAACCTGTACGTTATGAAGTGACTAACGAAGGTCCTGGTGGCAGACTATCAGAAAACATAGATGCTACTCAAACAACTATTACATTAGTAGATGCTTCCTTCTTCCCTACAACAGGTGGAACTGTGTACATTGATAACGAAGTAATTACATTTACAGGTATCACAGGAGATACTTTAACAGGTTGTACAAGAGCGGCACAACTTACAAACTTTGCGGCAGGTGCCACAAGAAACTATTCAGCGGGTACGGCGACTTCACACTTTAGAAATACTGGTGTTGTGTTAATTTCCAATACAGCATCTCCAATCATTTCACACTGGGGATCAGCATATCTAACAGATGGTAATTTTGATGAAGATAGAGGATATCTATTCAACTATTCAGGACAAGGATTACGACTATCAACAATTAGGCAAACTGTATTCTTAATGAGATTGGCTCCGTCAGTATCAAACGCATTGACAGGTGACCTGGGAGATAGAGATCTACTCAACAGAGCCCAGTTGCTACTAGACGGTATTGAGATTACAACAGAACCAGTTGCGGCAGGACAAACACAAGGTCAGTTGGTTGTACAAGGAATTATTAATCCACAAAACTATCCAATTGATCCAGCAGATATAGGTTGGACAGGACTGCAAGGTACAGCACAAGGTGGACAACCAAGTTTCGCCCAGATTGCTCCGGGTGGATCTGTTAACTGGAACGGTGGTGCATCAATCACGACTCAAACAGCAGACACTCAATCTTTAATGACATCTTCTTCCACTCACTGGTTTAATTTGGGTGGTAACAGAAACTATATGTATTTCTTAGAAGCACAATGGGAAGGTAAAGGACACACAGTAGGTATGTCAGTGACTTCAGGTCAATTCCCTGCCAACACAGTGGTTACACAGATTTCAGACAGTGGATCATATTACTTTGTAAGATTTTCAAACAGACACACAGGTGTATCAGGTCGTGAGGCTGTAAACTTCTCATATGGTGGTGACTTTACAGGCACCAACTACTTGTTCTTTGATCCAACATCTTGGGAAGCCGCAGGCGCAGTAGCAGGTACTGAAGTTGATACAGCAACAACAACAGAATTTCCACCAGGTACAACTGTACAAAGTGTACAAGCAAAAACAGTGTTTGGTTCAACAGAATACTACAGAGTTGACTTTAACCAAACATTTAACGGAACTATTTCGGCGGCAAGTTCAGTATCATTCTCTTTTGGTCAACCGCCTTACGCACAGCCAGGTGAAACAATTTTCTCTTTCATTGCCCAACCGGGAGAAAGAGCAACACTTGCCTTAGACAAGATCAAAGCCTTGACTAACACAACACTAGGTGGACGTGGTACGTTCCCGAATGGACCAGACGTGTTGGCAATCAACGTATTTAGAACTGCTGGTACAGGTGATGTAGCAGGAACAGTTACACTGCGTTGGTCAGAAGCACAGGCGTAATGGATCAACTTATCAAACATATATGCCCACAATGTGGCTGTGAACAGCACTGTAAATCTTCATGCACAGAATGTCAGGATTGTCCAGATTGTATGTGTGAGGAATGTGATCCTACACAATCTAAATAATTATTTTTTTTGAGAATCTCCAGGAATGACTCTATAATTGTCTTCTGGATCGTCAGCGGTGCTTACTTCTGTGATACTGCCTCTGTCAGTTAAGCATTGTACTTGATGTGGCATTAAAGGCAAATTTCTCCAAGTTTCACCTTCTTTTATTTCTTTTGTTAACAGTGTTGCTGTTTTAGTATCTATCCAACTTAAAAGGAATTTCCCTTCATTTACAAACCATGATTCGTCTTTTGTTTTATGAAAGTGCATTGAAAATTTTGCACCTTTGCGTTCAAATACCATTATTTTTCCACAGTATTTGTCATTAGAGGCCCATATTAATTCATAACCCCAACCTTTGTCTACTTTTCCTTCTTTATTGATCATTTAGATATTGCTCAACTGTTTTATATTTTATTATAACATTTTTATTTAATTCTGTCAAATCTGCACAGGTGTAAGACTGGTATTGTCCTTTCAATGCTTGTGGCATTGGGATTGTTTCTATTTTGGCATTGTATTTTTTGGCAACAGACTCTGCTACTGATTGAAATGATGTTGCTGTGCCTGTTCCTACATTAAAAATGCCGCTGGTATCCTTTTCAAGCATTTGACAATGTACATTACATACATCATCTACGCACACAAAATCTCTTAAAAACTTGTCACTGTTTTCAAAAACTTTAATTACTCCTGTATCTTTTGCTTGTTTAGAAAACTTTGTTACTGGAGATGCTTGATCTCCTTTGTGCTCTTCATTATTGCCATAAACATTAAAATATCTAAAACCTTGTACTAAAATTTTAAATTCTCCCATTGCTTGTTGAACAAATCTATCGAACAGATACTTGCTCCAAGCATATGGTGATTGCGGATATACTGGACCATTTTCAATAAAACTATTTGTGTTTCCATACACACTAGCAGAACTAGAATACTGAAAATTTACACCCATTGTATCACACATTTGTAATAATTTTAAACTGTATTCATAATTTTGATTCATTATTAACTCTACATTTCTTTCTGTTGTAGAACTAATGGCACCTAGATGTATTACCCAATCATATAGACTAGGATCAGGAAAACTATTTTCAGTATATTCAAATTCAGTGACATCATGATTTTGATCTCTTAGATGTTTAATTAAATTTTTTCCTATAAAACCAGCAGATCCTGTTACAACAATTCTCATACATGACTCCATAATTTTACAATTTCTTCAGAATTTGCCGGAGCAATATCTTTTGTGAGTTGGTCAGAATGATGTGTAACATAATTGATGTTTATATTCACTCTAGACCTTGCGTTGCTACAAGTACTTCCTGTATGTTCCATATAACTTGGAAATATTACCATTGAGTTTGCTTCGCTTACAATTTTATCTCCATCTTTAAATTCTGTGTAACCATTATTTGTATTACAATAAAAAATTGCTGTATAACTTAATGGCACACTAACATCACAATGCATACCATGAGTAATAATTTTGTCTTGTCCGGGAATATTATTTGCTTTAACACGTAAAAAAGTATGAGGTTGTAACACAGCAAATATAGGTATTAACATATTCCATAGTTCTGGTCCTGTTACAATATTACTGACTTCATGAAATTTGTGTACAAATTGAATTTGATATTTTTCTTCTGTGCTAGATTGTTCCGGATTAACCACATGGTCTTGGTAAAACCAAGGAAATTTATCACTAAGAATAATGTCTGTTAATTGTTTAAAATGTTCATCAGATAACACATTCTTTATAATAATTTTATTATTTTTTATTTCTTTGTTCATTTACTTTGTCTACTATATTAGTTGTTGAAAAACCTTTCACTGTTGGAAATATTATTACATCTGCTAATTCATTTCCCACAGTTGTTTCCACAGTATAATCTCCACCTTTAATTATTACATTTGGTTGGTGTGTTTTAATTGCTTCAATAGGTGTGTCTTCTTCAAACACAACAACCTGATCTACCCATGGGAGTTCTAACAGTTGTTGCTTTCTTATAAGGGCATTGTTTAATGGACGACCGTCACCTTTTAATCTTTTAACACTTTCATCTGAATTAATGCCAACAATTAATTTATCTCCTTGACTTTTGGAAAATTTAAGCAGTTCTAAATGACCTTGATGTAATATATCAAAAACGCCATTGGTCCAAACCACTGTATCTTCTATATCTGATAATTGTACAACAGTTACACCTCTGTGTTGAACAACAGCACTAGCACCCTTTAACGCCAATGTACAAGCATCAATTATATTTGTTCCTTGTTCTACATACTTTACAATTATTGCTAAGACAGTATCACCTGCACCACTGACATCTGCTAATTCAACAGCATCACCTGTTATATGTTCATAGGTATTTTCACCCACAACATGAATACCATTACCACCATCAGTGATAACAAGCCATTCCCAAGCAAACTCTTTTCTAAATTTTTCTGCATTTTCTTTTGTGAATTCACCAAACCATTGTTCATACTCTTTCATATTAGGTTTGACAAGATATGCACCTTTATAATTTGTAGGTTGTTGTTTTGGATCAACATAAACTCTTTTTACAGATGAAACAATATCTTTGACTAAAGAATCATTAATTACTCCTTTATCGTAATCACTTATTAAAACAATATCTTCCTTTTGTAAATTTTTAATTAAATTTTTGGTAGGTTCAGCATCAGTATATTTGTCTTCCTTATCAAGTCTTAATAGGTGTTGACCATCACTACCAATCATTCTAGTCTTTACTGTGCTTGTTTTGGCATCGCTACTAATGAATGTTTTGATGTTATTTTTTAACAATATTTCCTGTATTTTATGCCCTGGGGCATCGTTGCCCACCGAACTGTAAAGATGCGTGTCTACGCCCAAGTTTGACAGGTTTAAAGCGAGATTTCCTGCCCCTCCTACGTTGTAATTGCGTTTGCTTTCTTTAAGAACAAGAGCCGATGCCTCTGGAGATACTTTGGTACAATTACCTTGTACCCAGACATCCAACATAACATCGCCGATTATTTTCATTTGATTAATTTTAACATTTTAAACACAGTGTCTAATTTAATTTGATTTGTTTTGTTTTGAAAAGTCTTACGTAAACCTTGGTGTAATGGTTTGGGCCAATTACCAAAACTTACCCAAGCATATCCATCGTGTTCTGTGTTTAGTGAAGGAATAAATTCTTTTTCCACAACACACAAATAAGTGTGGTACAAAAAATTTTCATCATTACTGATGAATGTTTCCATTGGAATAGTTTTTTTAACTTTTTGTTCGCCTATTTCTTCTTTGATTTCTCTTTGTAGACCTTCCCACAAATTTTTATCAGTTGTGGTTGTGCCACCTACCAGTCCCCAAACATTATTTTGTTTGCTTTGCGTTCTGTGTAGTAATAAAAATCTTTTGGTATCTAATGTGTAGAAGAGTGCTCCACACCCTACAATTTTACTGTTCATGTAAGTAATTATATGACTACTGGATCTTCCAAGTGCCTTTTCGATATTCACCTTCGAAAGACAATAACCATTCACTACCATTCCATTTGTATTGTACACCTGTGTTTAAATTGGTAATGTGAGTGGTATCTGTTGTTGTGCTGGCATCAAAAATAACTTCCCAATTTGTACCGTTCCATTCTATGATGTCATTAGCACCAGCAACTAAATCTATATTGCTGTCACCTTTCCAAGCATCTGCACCATCTTCATTGTCTGTAGAGCCAATGCCTTTTAGTAACAACAATCTTTTTCCATTTTGTTTTACTGTGGATGGATCAAATTTTGTAGGATCTACAATAAAATCAACAGAGCCACTTGTAGTGATTGGTCCAACTATCACTGTGTCTGTAGGAATTGTGTCTTCGTCCCATTCAATTAATAATTGGTATGGGTTAGCCTCGTTGATTGCCACTGTGCCAACCACTTGGGCATCAATGCCTTCTCTATTCAAATATATTTTGCTTAATCCATCTTTATAATTTGGAATTGTTAAAACATTTCCTGTCCAGACTTCGCCGCCTATTACACCTTTAGTTATAATTTGTGCTACACTGTTCAATACATAGATGTCTACATTTATACCAGTTGTGCCTTGTACTGAGTCTGTGTCTTTTCTTACGGCTCTTCCTTTGTCGTCTAACTTAATACTGTTTTCATATCCATCTTGATATGCTTTTAGTTCCGGCATAGTTTGACTTAAATCTATATTTCCAGTTTGTTCATTGAATATACTTGTTATAATGTGTGTGATTACTCCTAATTTTTTTACTTTTGTTGGAGGTGAAATGTATATAGGAGTTGTAAAACCTAACGTGGCAACATCAACTTCTGTTTCAGTTCCTAAAGGAATAGTTCTAGATGAAAAATTAATATTAGATAATTCTACCACACTTAAACTTGTCCAGTCAACATAGTTGTCTGTGGTTTGTATTTCAAGAGATGGATTAAACAACATCATTATTTGTTCCATTATTTGTAATTTTTGTTCTGTGTTAGATGACCAAATATCAGCATTCAATGTTAATGTGTATGGTGTTGGCATTAATCTTTCCACAGTAACATTTTTACCTTGTGTATTCAAATATTCATTGTTGTTGGCATCATATGCTCTTTCTCTGACATGAACTTTACTAATAAAACTAGAATCTGCTAAACGAGTTCTATCCATTTCCACACCAGTAACATACACACCCATTCTAGGTACAGACGGTAATTTATTTTCTGAATTATCTCTTATAATGTGTGATACTTGTCTTGATATATCTCCATACATAACAGGAATAGTTCTTAAAGAACCATCTCCATCTTTGTATGAAAAATTACTCATCAGTCTAATTATTTGAGTAATATATCTTCTAATCTGTCCGTCGTAAAAAAACTGCATTAATTATCCGCCTTTGGTCTGAGTGCTTTAGATAAACTTTGTCTTTCAGTCACTGATTCTCCAGCAATCGTTGATGTTTTAGTGTTGTTAATAAATGTACCTCTTTGTGTACTTCTTGTATCAGTGTTAGTTAGTGTCATACGTATGTTATCTTCCATTTTTACCCAGCGTCCACCATCAAATCTAAATAATCTATTTGGTAAAAAGTCAGTACGTAAAAAATAATCCCCTTTGTCCGAAGCAGTTGGAAAACTTATTCCGAATCCAAATACTTCTCCATTAGGTGCAAGTCCGTCACCTAACAAGTAACCATCATAACCAGTTTTACTTGGAGTCTGATTGACTCTGTCAGCCAATGTATTTTGTGTGGATGTATCTAATTTACTTGTATCGGTTGTAACAAGTTCAGGTTTTCCTTGATCATCAACCTGCAGTGTGTAAAAATGTGCTATATCATATCCTGATTTAGGTGCATCTGCTTCTGCTTGAGCAACAACGGCATTGTTAATTTGCATTTCGGCTTCATACGTTGAAAGTACATCTCTCAATGTTTTACCATCACCTGCTCCAGCATCTTTGTTTAGTATTTCTTTGAATTCTTGCGAGTCGTAAATTTGTTTTAGTTTCACTCTGTATAAGTGTGGATACCAAGTTTGTGAAAAACCTTCTGCCGCTCTGTTCACATCTTCCACCACATAGAATCTTTTCAGTGCCACATTGAAATCATTCAGTGCGTATTCATCTTTAAGGTGAGGTAACTCAAACACGTCACCCGGCATTACTTTTCTACCCAATGTTTTTACACTTGACGTGATAGGTATTGTCATAAACAATGTATCATTTTGTAAGAATAATCCAAATTGACTCATATCAAAGTCAATATCCTGCACATTGTATATTCCTCTTATGCTATAAACATCAGGACTGTATTTTCTATCTCTATTTTCAAGGAACAGCATATCCTGAATGTTGGTTTCTTTTACAGCATCATATCTAGGCTGTGCCGCTGTGGCATCTGCTTCATCAGGATTTTTTGGCCCTAAGTATTTGTGTACAAACACATCGGTTCCGCCCACAGTGAACATTTCAACCACTGTTTTGTCTAAGAATGTGTAATCGTTCCCTTTTTCTGGTTTATAAAGACTTAATCTAGGCATATACATATATTTATCGGACGATAAATATGTATAAGGAAAACTGTATGAGCGATTTGACCACACAAAAACAAGAAGTATTTGACTATGTAAACCACAGCCTAGGCGGTGGTATGGTTGATGTAGAATTAGACCCAGTACACTACGAAACAGCACTTCAAGACGCATTCGACAGATTCAGACAGAGATCAGACAATTCTGTTGAAGAAAGTTATATGTTTTTACCACTAGTATTGGACCAAAATGACTACATCTTGCCTAATGAAGTAATAGAAGTAAGACAAATTTATAGAAGATCAATTGGGTCAAGATCGGGTGGTGGAGATGGTGGTACATTGTTCGAGCCATTCAACCTAGCATACACAAACACTTACCTATTAGCAAGTTCCAACATGGGTGGTGTAGCAACTTACAATATGTTTGCTCAATATCAAGAATTAGTAGGCAGAATGTTTGGTTCATTTATTGAATTCAAATGGAACACAACAACAAAAAAATTAACAATACTTCAAAGACCTAGACAAGGTGAAGAAGTTTTATTAGAATGTTACAATTACAGACCAGATTCAGAATTACTAAAAGATTATTTGGCAAAAAAATGGTTAAAAGATTACACTTTGGCAAAATGCAAATATATGCTGGGTGAAGCACGAAGCAAATTCAACACAATAGCAGGTCCACAAGGCGGTACATCACTAAATGGTGATGCTTTAAAACAAGAAGCCATAGCAGAAATGGAAAGATTAGAGATAGAAGTCAAAACTCAAACAGGTGGTGGACAAGGCTATTCTTTCGCAATTGGTTAATTCATAGTTGACAATTCAATAAACATATAGTAATATAAACTATATGAAACACCAAATTATTCCGATGTTTTCGGTTCCTCTGTATCAAACAAATATTCCTACTTTGGATCCTATAGAAAAATCTTGGATAAAAAATTTAAATTTCCCTCCGCAAAGTGTTGGTTTATATGACGCTGAAAATGAAGAGCCTATTAATAAAGGAATGAAAGTTTTAGACCAACCACAACTTAAAAAATTAAGAAAGCAAATTACAGATGTTGTAGATAATTTTACACAAGATGTTTTAGACATAGAACAAAAATTTGAATTAACAACAAGTTGGGTAAACAAATACGGTAAATCAGATTTAAATCACCAGCATTCTCATCCAAATTCAATGATCAGTGGTGTCTATTATATAGAGAGTGATGAAACATCATCTCCTATCATTTTTAACAAACCATACTTTTTCACAAATTTATTTCATGAAACAATTAAACCAACTTTTAAAAATAAAAACAACAACCAATACAATCTAGATTACTATGGATTTAAACCTAAGACAGGAGATTTGTATCTTTTTCCATCTTGGCTAGAACACACAGTTCCACCACAAGAAGTCGACAAGGAAAGATGGAGTCTAGCATTCAACTGTTTTGCCAGAGGTAAATTAGGATCAGGAACCAAACAATTACAATTATGATTATAGGAATATGCGGACTGATAGGTTCAGGCAAAGATACCATTGCTGACTTTCTAGTTAAAGAACACAACTTTCAAAAATTATCTTTTGCTGACAAATTAAAGGACAGTGTGGCTGAAATGTTTGAATGGGATAGACAGTTGCTGGATGGTAAAACTGATGAAAGTAGAGCATGGCGTGAAAAGTCTGATGAATTTTGGAGTAAAGAAATGGGCAGAGACATCACTCCTAGATATGTGCTACAGGTGTTTGGCACAGAATGTATGCGTGATGGTTTCTATGATGGAGTATGGGTAAGTTTAGCAAAAAAGAAAATTTTAGACAATCCTAATATTAACTGGGTAATACCTGATGTGCGTTTTGAAAACGAAGCGAACATGATTAAAGAAATTGAAGGTGAAGTTTGGTGGGTAAAACGAGGACAACTTCCTGTGTGGTTTAGAATGTATCAGGATATAGGGCAAAAACCTAACGATGTACATCCTTCAGAGTGGGCATGGGCAAATACAGAATTCACAGCAGAATTTACTAATAACGGCACCATTGGTGAACTTAAAAATCAGGTACAAGATCGCCTTGTTGCCAACGGATTCCTTCAAGGTGCAAAGATCTTTGACAATTAGCACACACAGTTTTTAAATTGTTAAATCTACAGTTGTGTAGGTTTCCATCCACATGAAACACATTAAAATGCTGTTTGAACTTGCTAGAGTGTCCACACTTATCGCATTTTTGCTTAACTCTATAGCCTGCTATATACCATTTAGGTTGATGACCACTTGGTCCGCCATACTTCAAGCACATTTCACACTGCTTTCTATAATAGGTTTTGCCTGCCTTTTTATAGTTTACAGCACAAGGTCTTTCTCTACATTTGGTACATAATGGTCTCATACATACGTATTTACCTGCCCTTTTCTATCCCTTTTCTTTGGCGTGTAATACAGCACGAATTAGGTAATCTATATAAATACTAACAATATAAAGTTTTACCACTTTAATAGGAGATAAAGAAAATGGCATTAGTTTCACCAGGAGTACAGGTTAGTGTAATCGACGAAAGTTTCTACACACCAGCAGAACCGGGCACAGTCCCAATGATATTTGTTGCTTCGGCACAAGACAAAACAAACAGTTCAGGAACAGGTACCGCACAAGGTACAACAGCGGCAAACGCCGGCAAAGTGTTCTTGATGACTTCACAAAGAGAATTAGCAGAAACATTTGGAGATCCAGTATTCAAAACTGATGCAAATAATAATCCTATCAATGGTGGTGAAACAAATGAGTACGGATTACAAGCGGCTTATTCATACTTAGGTGTTGCCAACAGAGCATATGTTGTAAGAGCAGATGTTGACTTAGGTCAATTAGAAGCAACAGCAACAGCACCAGCGGCAAATCCAGAATCAGGAACTTATTGGTTTGACACAGCAACTTCAAAATTTGGAATATTTGAATGGAATGGTGCTTCAGCATCAACAACTGGTGGACAAACTTTTAGCAATAAAGTTCCACACGTAATTACAGATTCAACACTATTAGTAACTGGTACAGATCGTCCTAAGACTTCTTTTGGACAAGCAGGAGATTATGCAATCTCGGCTACAACAGATGCTAACACAATGTGGTACAAAAAATACGATGGTACTTGGAAAGGCGTTGGAACAGCAGATTGGGTTGCTTCAAACCCAACAGCATCAGGTAACACAGCAACAGCAGGTTACACAGGTGTAATTGGTTCAGGAACAAATTTCCAAATCACTATAAACGGCGGCGCAACTACAATTACAACTTCGGGTACAACAGTAGCAGATGTGGCGTCAGATATTTCAGGAGCAGGTGTTTCAGGTTTATCAGCGAGAGCAGTTGGTGGTTTACTTCAAGTTTACTACGATGGCTCAAATGACCAAGACATTCAATTTATAGATGGAACATTAGACACAGGTGTAGCATTAGGTATTGAAGCAGGTACATATTACGTACCATCATTATCTGTTGCTCCACATACTTCAGTTCCAGAATTTAAATCATCTGACACAAACCCAAGACCAACAGGTTCATTATGGGTTAAAACAACAACACCTAACGCAGGTGCTAGTTGGATGGTTAAAAAATTCAATGGTACAACTAAATTATGGGAAGAAGTACCAGCACCAATTTACGCAAGTAATGAACAAGCACTTTACAATTTAGACAGAGTAGGTGGTGGTTTAAATCTTGCTGTAGGCAGTTTATATGTTGACTGGCAACAAGAAACAGGTGGATTAATTCAAACAATTATGAGAAGAGAATCTACAGGTTCAACAAAAATTACAGGCACAGCAGTATCAACTGGCATCACAGCAGGTTCTAAAACATTTACTATTGCTGAATCAATTGTTGGTCAAGCGGCTTTAAATTCTGCTATAACAGTTTCAGTTTCACCAACAGGTGCGGCAACAGATGCTGATTTAATAGCAGGTGCTATCAACGGTTCAGGATTCACAAACATTGTAGCAAGTGTTGATTCTTCAAACAGAATTGTAATAGAACACAATGATGGTGGTGAGTTTGTAATCACAGACACAAACGGAACATTAGGCGAAGCAGGTTTCACTGCTTACAACTATACGACAAAAGCAGGAACAGCCAACTTATACGCAGATGGTTCAAACCTAAGAGCAAGTAATTGGAAAATTTTAACTTACACAGCAAGTGCCAACGCAGTAACAACAACTGCGGCAGATGGTCAATTATGGTACTCATCAATTGTTGATGAAGTTGATATCATGTATCACAACGGTACAGACTGGAAAGGTTACTCAGCAGTATCAAGTTCAGATCCAGCAGGTCCACAAGTTTCAGCAACAGCACCAACTACACAATCAGATACAACAGCACTTGTTGAAGGCGACTTATGGATTAGCACAGCAGACTTAGAAAACTATCCAAAAATATACAAATGGAACGCAACATCTTTAAGTTGGGTACAAGTTGACTCAACTGATCAAACAACAGAAAATGGAATATTATTTGCTGATGCTAGATACGGTACATCAGGTGGAACAACAACAGTTGCTCCTTCAGGAACAATAGCAGAATTATTAGCAAGTGACTACTTAGATCCAGATGCTCCAGATCCAGCACTATATCCAAAAGGTATGTTGTTATGGAACACAAGACGTTCAGGTTTCAATGTTAAGAAATTTGTAAGAAACAGCATAGATGTTACAGCAAAAAATACTAGAGGCACAGATGCTAATACATTAATGTCAAGTTACTATCCACACAGATGGGTAACTGAATCGGCTAACCAAGCAGATGGTTCAGGTTCATTTGGTAGAAAAGCACAAAGAAAAGTTATTGTACAAAGTTTACAAGCAATGTTAAACTCTAATCAAGAAATTAGAGATGACGAATCAAGATTGTTCAACTTAATGGCTACACCAGGTTATCCAGAATTGATTGGTGAAATGATTTCATTAAACAATGACAGAGGCTTGTCAGCATTTATAGTTGGTGACTCACCAATGAGATTAACACCAGATGCAACAAGTTTACAAAACTGGGCAACAAACGTAAACCAAGCAGTTGAAGATAATGATAAAGGTTTAGTAAGCACAGATGAATATCTTGGTGTGTTTTATCCATCAGGATTCACTTCAGACAACTTTGGAAACAATGTTGTAGTTCCAGCATCACACATGATGTTAAGAACTATTGCTTTAAGTGACCAAGTATCTTTCCCATGGTTTGCTCCAGCAGGAACAAGAAGAGGTGGTATCACTAACGCAACATCAACAGGTTACATCAACAGCGAAGGCGAATTTGAAGCAACAGCATTGAATGAAGGTCAAAGAGACACATTGTACACAAACAATGTGAACCCAATCACTTTCATTACAGGTGCTGGTTTAGTAAACTACGGACAAAAAACTAGATTTGCTGGAAGTTCTGCACTAGACAGAATCAACGTTGCTAGATTAGTAATTTACTTAAGAAGCCAGTTAAACAAACTAGCAAGACCTTATGTGTTTGAACCAAATGATAAAATCACAAGAGATGAAATCAAGGCTCAAGCAGAAAGTTTATTACTTGAACTAGTTGGTAACAGAGCGATTTTTGATTTCTTGGTTGTGTGTGATGAATCAAACAACACACCTACAAGAATAGACAGAAACGAGTTGTACTTGGATATTGCTATTGAACCAGTCAAAGCAGTAGAGTTCATCTACGTACCATTAAGATTGAAAAACACTGGTGAAATAGCAGGATTATAATAGATAAATATTATAGGAGAAACAAATGAGTATATCTACACTATCAAAAATTACAGTACCTTTAGACAGTAACCAATCTGCTTCTAACCAAGGTCTGTTAATGCCAAAGTTACAGTATCGTTTTAGAGTATCACTTGAAAACTTTGGTGTATCTACACCGACTACTGAACTTACAAAACAAGTTGTAGATATTACAAGACCTAATCTAAGTTTTGAAACAACAACGATTGATGTTTACAACTCTAAAGTATATCTAGCAGGTAAACATACTTGGGAAACAGTTACATTAACTTTAAGAGAAGATGTCAGCAACAACGTACAAAAACTTGTTGGTGAACAACTTCAGAAACAATTTGATTTCTTTGAACAATCAGCGGCGGCTTCAGGTTCAGACTACAAATTCGTAACAAAAATAGAAATTACAGACGGCGCAAATGGTGCCAACACAGTGAATGTTTTAGAAACATTTGAACTGTACGGTTGCTACATTGAATCAGCAAACTACAATCAGTTAGCATATCAAACAAGTGAACCGGTTACTGTAACGTTAGCATTGAGATACGACAATGCTATCCAAACTCCACAAGGCACTGGCGTAGGAACTGCTGTGGGCAGAACTGTAAACACTTTAATTACAGGCGGCGGCGCTTAATAATCATTAGCATTTATAAATTCAGAGAAGGGGCTCAGGCCCCTTTTTTGTTATAACCAAGAAGGAGATAATCCATGAAAAAAATGTTAAAAAATAAAAAACTATGGATTGGCGTAGCGATTCTTGTAATCGTTATTGGTGTGGCATTATTAACTGGCGACTCAACACCAGTTGATGCTACTACACAAGGCTAATCTACATACAACAGTGCTTAAGGCGGCTTTATAAGTTGCCTTAAGTTTTTAATACTACCGCTTTTTCCCTTACATAAATACAGTATATGGCAAATTTACTCAAAGGTTTTTTAGATAATGTGTTTAAAGGAACACTAAATCCAAAAGGAAATCTAGCAGATTTCAGCCATGCTTCTAGGCTGTATGTTGATGACAGTTTTAGATTAGCACCCAAGCAAAAATTTTTATATCACGTTGTATTCAATATTAATCCTAAGGCTACTATCACTGATCCACCATTAAGCAATCATCAAAGAGAATTGAATATGCTGGTGAAAGCAGTAGACTTACCACAATACACCGTGGACATGATAACAGCACAACAATACAATATTAAAAGAAAAATACAAACTAAAATTTCTTACGATCCTATAAACATTACCTTTCATGATGATAACTATGGCGTAACCACAGCACTATGGGAAACATATTATAGATATTATTTCAATGACGGAAATTATGGTTCTAAAGATACTGTAGGAAATCAGTCTAGCAGTACAGAAAGACCTTTCAGTAAAATAAGTGGACTACAAAATAAGAAAAATACAAATAATAGATTTGGTCTAGATAATGATGCTAACATACCTTTTTTTACAAGCATTCAAATTTATCAGATGGCAAGAAAAACTTTCACTTGTTACACTTTAGTAAATCCAATTATACAAAGATGGCAACATGATTCAATGAACAATCAAGAAAGTGCACCTGTACAAAATCAAATGATTGTGGAATATGAAGCAGTGTTTTATTCTCGAGGCAGAGTACAAGCCAATGGTGCGCCTGCAGGATTTGGAAAAGAACACTATGATAAAACTCCTTCACCTAATTCATTAGCAGGTGGCGGATCAACTAGTTTACTTGGCACAGGTGGAGTGTTGTCAGGATTGTTTGGAGCCAACGATGGTCCATACACTTACATTGGAAGCCAACTTGGTTCCAACAGAGGAAAGATAACTTTAGGATCAATAATAAGAACAGCAAACAGATTAAAAAATGCTAAAAATTTATCCAAAGAAGGTTTAAAACAAGAAGGATTTAATATATTAACAGGAGCAATTGGAAGAATCGGAAACACTTCGGATCAAGCATATGGTGTGCCGAATACATTCATAGGAAGAAGTGCTTCTAATTTAGGATCAGGAATTAAAGCGGCGACTAAAGCATTAATAAGGAACAGATAATGACAAATTTACCTAAAACAAACACAGATAGTAATGCACCTGTAAAAGAATTTTTTAACAATTATTTTAACGATACAATTTCTTTTCCAAGCAATGATGTTGACGCAGTCGTAGGTTATTTTGAGTCAAGAGGATTTGAAAGAACTGCTAGTATATCAACAGCCACAGTGATACTACAACAGGCTAAAATTGACGGAGTAAAAGTTTTTGAATTATTAGACACACTAAAAGGTATGGATAAAGTTCAATTGAGTTATATTGTCACAGAAATTTTAAACCACAATAGATCCAACACATCATCACTTGGATACAAAGTTAAAACTGAAAACAGCCTTTCAGAAAAACGCAACATAGTGGTATAATCCAATGGCGAAGTTCGCTCAAGGAAGATTTCAAATAAAAAATCCTGACAAGTATGTTGGTGGTCGAACACCTTTATACCGTAGCAGTTGGGAATTTGCTTTTATGAGATTCTGTGATGAAAGTCCTAGTATATCTAAATGGGCAAACGAATCAATACGTATTCCTTATAAACATCCACTCACAGGAAAATTTACAATATATGTGCCAGATTTTTTTATTGCTTACACAGATAAAAATGGAAGACCCCATGCAGAAGTGATTGAAATAAAACCAGAAAATCAAACATTGACTGAAAAGGTTGGCAAAAACAAATACAATCAAGCACAACTGATTATTAACAAAGCAAAATGGATGAGTGCTCAGATGTGGTGCAAGAATAAAGGATTCAGATTTAGAGTAATAAACGAAAAAGATATCTTCCATGGCACAAAATGAGTACGAAAAAAATAAGACAATGGGCGTGGGCCTTTATTAAAAACTTCCGTACATACATAGACGTTGGTGCTTTCAACGGAGACACATCTGCTCCATTTGTAAAAGATTTCAAAAGAGTGATAGCATTTGAACCCAGTCCTTTAACATTTCCACATATTCCAGATACAGTTGAAAAATACAATGTTGCTTTAGGCAATCAACACGAAATAAAAACACTTAAGGTTCCTGGTGGAACTGGAAATCCTGTTCATGGTAGTCTTGTAAGATATGGTAGAGGTGTCGTTGAACACGAAGTTTCTGTAAAATGTTTAGACGATTACAATTTTGAAGACGTAGATTTTATAAAAATAGATGTGGAATGGTATGAATTAAAAGTATGTCAAGGTGCAGAAAACACAATTAAAAAATATATGCCTACCATAATGTTCGAAAACAAACGCAATGAAGCAGACAACTGCAAAAAGTATTTAGAATCGCTTGGATATCAAATCAAAAAGTACAAGTCGGACACCATAGCCTACACTAAATAAAATTACATTTATGACCAAAAAATTAGAAGAACTACTCAACCTTCCAGAGTCGCAGGAAATATTGAAAGAAGAACAAGAGAAATCTAAGGCTGAAGACGAAAAAGCACAAAAGAAATCCCAAAGTATTGATCAGCAAAAAAGCACAATGAGAGATATTGCGGAGTTTGATAAGATTGCGGCGGCATTACCAAAAGTTGAAGGATTGGGAGAAATGGGTGATTCTGAATTAGATGATGTAGGCAACAGAGCAATCAGTGCCTATGAAGACTTAATGGATTTAGGCATGAATGTAGAAAGTAGATACTCTGCTCGTATATTTGAAGTGGCAGGCAATATGTTGAAGACCACACTTGATGCCAAAGTAGCAAAGATGGATAAAAAGTTGAAGATGGTTGATTTACAACTTAAAAAACAAAAACAAGACCAAAAAGCGGGCGATTCTGACACTAATGTGGTACAAGGCGAAGGATATGTGATATCAGACCGTAACAGTTTATTGGAAAAACTTAAAAAGATGGATAAATACAACAAAGCAGAAAAAGATGACAAAAATGACAAGTAAATTTGAAAAATATCTAGCAGAAAGCACAAAAACGTACCCATTTAAAATTGGGGTAGCGGGTGACTTGCCAGAAGGTTTTGCTGACACTTTAGAATCAGCACTAGCAAAATTTGTAGTTGTTAAAATGAGCAACGGTAAAAAAACTCCAATACAAAAAAGACCATTGGATTTTCCTGCTCTAGAAAACGAAAGAACAACATACTTTGAAACAGAATTACAATACCCAACAACAACACAAGTTCTACAACAATACATAAAAACATACACTAATCTTCCTGAAAGTCATATCATTGTGAGAAATCCAAATGAGCCTCAAGAAGAATATCAAGCAGAAAAAGATGATGCTCCATATGAAGCAAAATTAAATTCACCGTATGAAGACAGCAAAGACGAACACAAGTCAGCAGGCATGAGTAGAGTAATGGATTTATTAAAAGAATTAGAAAAAGAAAGAAAAGAAAGACCAGCACCAGACGCCGCAGGTGATATTAAAGCACCAAAAGATGGCGGAGCAACTGAAAACGCAGATGACAGCAAAAACAAAATGTCACCTATTTCAGGCAAGTCGAAAGGTAAATAATAACATGGACATAAGAGATTTTTTAACAAAAATAGATGCTATTCAAAATAAAGAGCAAATGAAAGAAGATGTAAAGAAAACACATCTTAACGAAGCATCACAAGTAATGTTGTATGGAGATACTCCAGAAGACATGAATGCTATCGCACAAATTTTCAAAAATGCAGGAGTAACTCCTCCAGCACCAGTTGAAGGTCCAAAGCCAGAAGCAGAAGAAGTACCAGCAACTGAAGAAGTTCCAGGCAAGGCATCAACAACACCTAATCCTGAGTACAAAGACACACAGTACATGACAAAAGATTTATCAGGTGGTCCAAACAGAATTCAAAAAACTTATCCAAAAGTTGCAGGTGGAGATAATCCAATGGCACTCAAAACGGATGAAGAAATTGAATCTTCAATTAAAGAAGCACTAGTTCAAGCATACCAAGACTTCAAAAAAAAAGACTAGAACGTAGCCTTACAAAACCAGAAGAAAAAGCAAAAGAAAAGTACGTCAAAGGTATGAAAAAAGCCAAAGGCGATTTTAAAGACCGTTATGGTGACGATGCTGAGGCAGTAATGTATGCTACTGCTACCAAGATGGCAAAGAAAAACGCATAGTCAAAAAGCAATACACCACCAATTTTCAGCATAAGTATTATATATGAGCAATAAAAGTTTAGACGGTGTCCTTACCAAAAAAGCACACCAACGTGAAAGGTTTACAGAAGAACAGATAGCAGATTTAGTTGCCTGCTCAGATGAGAAAACTGGCTTCGAAGCATTTGCTAAAAAGTTTTTCTTTATACAACATCCTGTAAAAGGAAAATGTATATTTGAACCTTTTGCTTATCAAACAAGATTACTCCACAGTTATCACGATTATAGATTTAATATAAACATGCTACCTAGACAGAGTGGTAAAACAACTACTGCCGCTTGTTATCTATTATGGTATGCTATGTTTCATCCAGACCAAACAATATTAATTGCGGCGCACAAATACACAGGTGCTCAAGAGATAATGCAACGTATTAGATATGGATATGAACTTTGCCCTGACTATATTAGAGCAGGAGTAACAAACTACAACAAAGGTTCAATGGAATTTGAGAATGGTTCGCGTATCGTGTCAGCAACCACAACAGGTAACACAGGTAGAGGTATG
>Ga0181553_10000855_pt1 | contig 26947 bp, 47 predicted proteins | sample 011ome_17_FD_133753 | JGI IMG/M metagenome (GOLD analysis project Ga0181553, IMG submission 133753) | Coastal salt marsh microbial communities from the Groves Creek Marsh, Skidaway Island, Georgia - 011502XT metaG (megahit assembly) | ecosystem: Environmental > Aquatic > Marine > Intertidal...
CGGTTTACTCGGTCGGCTTATATGTTTGACGATAACGTCAATGTTTTGGCCGAAATGAAAAGCCACGGAATAACGGCATTAAACGCAATCAAAATCAATCAATTAAAGGTAGCATAAAATGACAAAGCATTACTATTTGATAGTCGACACAGAAACAACAAAACGCAACACTGTTGCAGATTTCGGCGCGGTTATTGTTACTCGCACTGGAGAAATTGTCGAGCAATTCGGCGCTATGGTTCACGGGCACTTTGGCATTATGCCGCTATTCTCTGACCCAATGGCAGACCCTGATGCCTTTTGGTCAGAGCAATCGGCGCAGCGTCGAGTCAAGATGTATGATGCAATGCTAGAATCTGGCGAGCGTTCAATAGCGTCACCCGCTCTAATTAATCTCTGGCTTGCTGGCGTTAATGCTCGGTATAAGCCGGTATTGTCCGCTTACAATTTAAGCTTTGATTTAGGAAAATGCCGAAATACTGGAATTAATCTCGGCATTTTTGGCGAACGGTTTTGCCTAATGAAAGCCGCGAAAAAGACTATTGGAATCACGGCAGAATATCACGCATTTTGCGAGACTCGTGGATTAATGACCCCAACAGGTCGGCCTAGAATGACGGCTGACGCAATGGCGAAATATATCGACGATAACAACTATGCAGGATCTCTAGCAGATGAGCCGCACACAGCACTGGAAGATGCTCGCGATTATGAAGCTATGATTTTGACCTATATTCTGCGAACTCTTACAAGAAAGCAAATTTTGGAGCTAGGACGATGAACAACGAATTAGAATTTCAACAAGCGCGACTGAATGAAATTGTTAGCACTTACACTGGCCGCCCCATTGTCGTCGTGTTGGAGGGACGCGACAGCGCGGGCAAATCAGGAACGATTCGAGAATTGACCCATTTTTTGCCTACTAAAGATTTTTCGATTGTTACTACTAACAAGCCAACAAAGCCGCAAATGTCAAGCTGGCTTGCATGGTGGTCGACTAGGATTCCAGCGAATCCAATGATTACACTTTGCGATCGTTCGTGGTATTCGCGGGCACTGGTGCAAAGTGTAAATGGCTGGTGTACCCCTAAACAATATCGCAACTTTATGGGTCGCGTTAACGATTGGGAAAAAGAGCAGAATTGCCTAATCATAAAATTCTGGCTTTCAATTTCCCAACAGGAACAATATGCCAGACTTACCGACAGAAAGACGAGCAAGCTAAGGGGCTGGAAATATTCTAACAATGACGCTATGGCGCTTACCCACTATGACCAGATGTCGTTAGCAAAAGAGAATCTTTTCACGGCTTCAGGTCAGGAATGGAATGTTATTGACTACAACAACAAAGCAGAGGGGCGCGTGAATATGATTACTCGCCTCTGCGATATTCTGGAATACAAATGAGAATCATTCTCATCTGCAATGTTCCACGTGGAACATGGGGGAAAAACGGAAAATCGGAAAAATGCAAATTTTTTCCGATTTTTTATTTTTTGCGATTTTTTATTTTTTTGCGAAAAAATAAAAAAAAGCTTGACAAAATTTAAATTTTGGCGCGGGGGCGCCAGTAGTAAGTCAACGACTATTTTCAGCGTTGCTCAAAAACGTGTGAACGCGAGCTGGCGGAAAGTCGTAGTCTATTTTCAGCAATGCTCCAAAATAATTTGAGAAAATTGGCGCGGGGGCGCCAGTAGTAAGTCAACGACTTATTTTTGGTGTACCTCACTCGCGATTTAGCACACTCTGGGCAAAATGTCAAGTCTTATTTCTATAATGCCAGGGGATGGGAGCATTTAGTTCCAAAATGGTCATGCTGGCGCCGATTTTACAGTAGGCGGCCGAATTTGTCAAGTACTATTTATATTTATCGGAAATTAGCGATAGATTCACTTAGTCTGATATAATCGGGGCGGGGTCGAGCAAATTGTCGAAAATTGTGGAAAAAAATCGACATATCAGCAAAAAAAACTTGACAAAATCGTGCCCGGCCCCCCGGAATTAAAGTGCGTTTGCTTACCATATATGCTTAAAAAGTTATTGACAACACGCTCAAGTGGGCGTATAATACTTTCATAAATTAGAGAAAGGAGAGCACATGAGCGTCACACTGGACAACTGGCAAGTATTTCTTGAAGACCCAGATTGGGTTGTAGGACACTACGTTGGTGGTGAAGAGTACTTTATATATGACTATGTGACATACCAGTCACCACAGGAGGCAAAGGCTGCTGCTAATGTACTAAACGCTATTGGGGGCACTTATGATCATGACACAACAGGTTGCTACAATTAGGTTAAGGGGTTAGAAAATAGTTCTTGACAAAACCCCCAGAACAACGTATAATACTTTTATGAAATCGAGATACAAACAAATAGCAAACCAAATCAAACAGTTCTTTTCGGGAGAGAAGCATATGGCAGACACAACAGTAGTAAAAGCAGTAAATTACACAGACCGCATGGTAGAAGAAATGGTATCAGCATATATGAGTGCTCCTACCGCTGAAACTGTAGCACAGCTATCAGCACAGTTAGGCAAACCAACTCGCTCTATCGTTGCTAAGTTAGTACGCGAAGGCGTATATGTTGCGGCACAACGAGTCACTAAAACTGGTGCTCCTGTGATTCGTAAGTCAGAGTTGGTTGCACAGTTGCAAAACGAACTGGGTGTAGAGCTTCCTTCCCTAGAAAAAGCTTCAAAGCAGGATCTGGAAGCATTGGTAGTAGCCATTACATCACGGGCGGTGTAATGGTAGACTTCTCTTCTACAGTTCTTGAAATTTTAGATCGGATTCAGTTAGTAGACTCGCAGGCTTATGCTTTTAGACCTGCGGGGGCTGCTGTACATGAATCCAGCTATACTGGATATACACAAATCTGTACAGAGCTGTCATTAGATGAAGTTAAAAAAATGGCAATAGTAGCTTTCCAAATGGCTGGGGGCAATTGCTACCACGAACATGATTGCTGTGGTTGTTGGTTTCTAGGATGCTTGGGAGTTCACCAGATAGATGACGATGTTTTGTTGATAATAGAAGATTGGGGCAGAAATCTTTAAGATACAAAAAAATAGTTCTTGACGAGATGGTTAAAAGTAAGTATAATAGTATTTCAAAGATTGAGGAAGGACAGTAAACCGCGACCGTTCAAGCGGATAAGTTCCTAAGTGTTGGAGAAGCATTCGTAACCAACAGCTACCCTTCCCAACCTTTGATGCAAAGTCCAGTAACGATGTTCGAGTGATATTCGTTGATCTCACGGAGGAACTGGCACACTGTCCTGCTGTTGGTGTATAAACTAGAGCGTAGGGTTTTTATATCTTTGTACCGAACAAAGTAGGTTTGTGAGTGTAGCGTATGTGCAACCTGTCTTAAAAACATAACGCGAGGTTCGGGAAGGTTTGAGTGGTGGTCTACCTTCCACTGTGTAGGTTTCTTTACTGACCTAAGTATAGTTCTAGTATGGCGAGTGTGACAACTTCCTCTGCAACATGAACTTTATTTACTAAAACAAGTAAGCTGTGAGCCGCAAATGGATAAATTACGGCGTGTTCTACAACGACATGTAGGGGGAAAGACGTAGGGGATTACCTTAATGACATGCCTACAACACTTGATAAGTGTATAATTATCCGTAGTCGGGGGCTGCGTTAGACTAGTCATCACCCCCACCTAATTCAATGTAGTAGTTGATAGTCTCAGCCCTCTTCGGAGGGCTTTTTTATGGACGACATAAAATATTTCTTGACAAAATTCTGAAGAACCTGTATAATATCTATTACAAATTAAGGAGAGTACCATGATAAGAGATGGCGATAGAATTCAAAGATCAGCTTTAATTGTACAAATGTGGGATCATATAGAAGCGTGGGGAGATAGTGATATACTACGAGAGTGGGTCACTTATGCTAGTACTAGTGAGCTTGAGAACTTTCTTGAGCATTTGAATGAAGTCTATAGTGCAATAGACTACGAGTAAAACACGGAGTTAAACTATGAACAAAGTAATACAGTTCCCTATGAAAGACATTCGAGTAAAAACAATAACTGAAGAGCTGAGAAAGCGAATCGAGAGCTTAGAAGAGATATATAATGAGCTAGACTGCCTTCACTCTGCATTGCACGAAGCAGAAGAAAAATGTTATAATATGGAGCAAAGCTACAACATAATTTTGGCCGATTACTCTAAATTAGTACCTGCTGAAGAGATGGAAGTAAGCTTTCTAAGCTACAGTACTGATGCGATTGTGGAACAGGGAGAAGATGGAGTTTGGACTCTTAGATGGGGTACAGACGGACTAGAATGGGAAGTACAAGAATGGGGAGAGACAGATGAGGATTAAAGAGGCGATTATGGAGCAGTGGGAGAAAGGTCTCACTGTAGAAGAAATAGCAGCATACTTCAATTTTTCAGTAGAGAGTGTTGCTAGGGTATTAGGTCAGGAGGAATACTTTGATGAACTATAATGATGAAGAAACATCAATTATAATTAAGAAGTACGTTGAGAACCCGTGCAGAGATACAGTGGATCTCCTGGCGGATGCGTATGGAAAGAGTATTAAATCAATAATTGGTAAGCTATCAAAAGAGGGAGTATACCAACGTGCTGCTTATAAATCAAAAAGTGGAGAGGTTCCTGTTACTAAAGTGGAACTCGTTAGTAATATCGCTGAGAATCTGGGAATTGAGATTGAGGCTTTATTGGGCCTCGATAAGAGTCCAAAGGCAGCTCTCAGAGCACTCGAACTCGCTACGGGGTCAGAAAATGAAGAATGAAGAAGAAGAGAAGCAAGAATGAAGATATTTTATAGCGTAGAAGAAGGAATGAAGGTATCTTTCTATTTGTTTGGAGTAAAAATTTTAGAGATTGATGCAGATAACGAGTTAGAACTACGAAGAATGAGAAAGATAATGGAACAGTCAAATAAAGAATAGACCCCGCTACGGGGATATAGCAGCCTCTTCGGAGGCTTTTTTATTGCCTAAAATAACTAGGAAAAAGAAAGGGAAACAGAACGCTATGCTAGCACAAGCACACGGAAACATACGAAAATTGAAGAAAAGGAATACGGCTTTTTATGATCACGAATAGAGCGAAATTTCCGCTTGTTGGGTAAATAAAAAAGGGTTTTTTAGCGATTCAGTTTGTATGTGTCATAGTAAGGTCATTGCGACCTTTGAATCTGTTTGATTATCTTGGTTGATCATAATTGATCAGAAGATACATAGTTGAAACGTGGTAGTTAGTGGTTGAAGATAATTAGTTAATATGAAGATATGTAAACTCAACCCCCCTCCCTCTCGCTTACGCTTCGGGAGGGGATGATTTACATTGCCTCTTCAATTAAACAATTATCTTTCGGATGTGAAGAAGAGTGATTAGATCTTGTTGTTGATCCGTTGTAACGAACTTATGTTTATTATACCATGCTTTTTGGCATAAGTAAAGTACTATTTTTCCTTAGGTACTTGGTAAACTGCATTCCTTCGCCATTTACCAAACAAAAAAATATTATTTCCATTCTCCATCTATCCACTTTTTAGTACCAAAGAACTGCTCTTCTAGCCATTCTTTGTTGTTCTCAACATATTCTGCCTTACTAGTAGCTCGAAAGCCCCAAGCTTCTCGCTCCTCACAGTTTTCTTCATACATTTTTGAAAGCCAGGTATCGAATCCTACCATTCTACTCGTTCTTCCAGTTCTACGAGAGCATCAATAAACTCTAGTCGATTTTCAAACACAAAAGACTTAGACATCCAATTATCTACATGATCCCTACCTTTTACCCTCAGAATGAAACCCTGTGCAGCAAACTCAATCTCTACAGTTTCTTCAACTTCTTTAAATTTATCGAACATTTTTTACCCCTACAAAAGTTAATATACAGTTAGATTTAAACTCAATACTTCTTAGTTCAAAGTACTCTTCTAGCTTCTCTATCCACCACGCTACGGGGTGAAGGAGAATATGAGCATTCCTACCATCAGGTAGGTAGTCTTTCGCTTCCACAAGAGAGATGCTCATCAACGCCTCTTGTGTAAACTTGCTAGCAATATGTGCGAGTACATCATCAATCAGTTCTGGTTCAATATGCTCTAGCACATCCATACACATTAGGTGCTCACACACCTTTGGGTCATTCTCCCACTGCGGTACTCCTGGATCATAGTTGATAATCGAAATTGGTAGCATATGTGGTATATTCTTGCCCTTACCACATCCATAGTCTAGCAATTCAGTAATCTTTGAATCATAGATCCAGCGAGATATTCGTAGTATATGACCTCGGGGGCCGTTGCCCCATACGCCATTGGCTGTATGGAGCTGACGTATCTGCTTCTTATACTCGTCACTAATCAACATAGAGAACGCTGGCAAGATCTGGCTCGAAGTAGTTATCTGACTTCAGCACTTTACCGTCTTCGCGGTAAATCGGCTGTCCATCATCATCTAGCTTCGACATATTACTCGCATGAACTTCAAGAAAACATTCATCAAGATCAATACCAAATGCGTGACCTGCCCCATATACAACATAGAGAAGATCGGTAAGAGCGTCGGCAATCTCTACGATATCTTCATTCGCAATAGCTTCCCTCAATTCAAGGAACTCTTCCGCAATTAGATCAACCCGTAGGTCAACAATCGTGTCATCAGGAATAATAGGTTCATCTTCCACTGACTGCCCAAAGACCTCCATGAAGTCGCCAACTAGCTCAAAGTTTGTTCCGTCCATTATTTATTCCTTAGTTTTGATAAAACATCGTGGTTATTTGTCGAAAGAATATGATCTCTCATAAGCTCCCAATCATGCTGTAAATCGTTCAAAGCTCGTTGCTCTTGTGTCTCACCTATTGCGAGCGGGCGCTCAATAACATCGTCGAATAACTCAGTCTGCTTAGGATGATCACTAAAGACTCGATCATAGTTATCAACATACAGCTTTCTGTTTGCTACTCGGTTCCTATCCCCTTTCCCGCCTTCCCACTCGCTACTCATATTAAATTATCCCATATTTGGCTAGTTTAACCAGTTTAACCGCTACTCTCTCCTCAATAGCACTCAAGGGAATGTGCTGAGAGGATACTAGCAAGTTGATCATTGTTTGCACATCACCGATTTCTTCGATGAGGTGGTTATAATTCTTTTCAGTTGCTCCGTGGCGTAGTACTTTACTGATAGCTCTCACTAACTCTCCGCACTCTTCCATAGCAACAACCATTTCCATTTCTTCTTTATTCATCTTTAAACTTTACCTTTTTTGATGCGAATATTTTAAGAGTTCTACCTTCGTCTTGTACGTCAAACAGAAGGTCTGCATCCCAGATAGAGTAAGATCTACCCTCTGAGTCAATAACTTCTAATCGTGTTACCTCTTCTAAGTTCATGATTTCGTTTCTCCAGTTTATAAAAGATATTATACGCTAGGCCAGGTACTTTGTCAAGAAGTTTTTTTAATTAGTCCCAGAGATTTTCATAGTACTTCCCGAAGAGAAGAAGACCCTTCTTCATTCGTTTCGCATCCTCAGGCTTCATGTAAGGAACCATGATGTTATCATCCGCCTTCTGCTCAAAAGCCCAGATCATTTCACCAAGCACATAGCTCCAAGCTTCCTCGCTATAATCACCTTCAAAGAAAGTGATGTGAGGAGCATCTTCTTGCTCTACTGGAGGATAGGAGTTACCCGTGTCATGCAATTGTATGAGCATCGGGTGTATAATCTTAGCTAGAGTATTATCCATAGACCAAGTATCGCACTTATCAATTTTTACATACTCTATGCGTTTAGGAATAAACTTAAACAGTTTGTATAAAAAATAACTATAGCATCTCTCCTCTGGGTAACTACCTATTAATACTTTCATTCTTCACTCCAAAATTTCCATTCTACGTTCCCCACCTTTGGAGTCCCCTCGTAATAGTAACCATCATAGAACTTACCATTATACATATAATGGGCTTGTCCTAGGTTATGAATAATAGTAGGCTCGAAGCCTGCTGCAATTAAAGCCTCTGCAGTCGCTTCGGGGTCTTGGCTGTCCCATTCGACCTTTTGTTTGCCATCCTCCTGCCATATCACGTTGTACTCATATTTGCGTGGCTTCAATCTAGTTTATTCCCATAGTAATCATGAGTACCTGCGCGATATGCATCACGTCTTTCATTGTGCATCTCACTAGATATCACTAGTACTCTTACTGCGACTATTGTAAACACTGCAACTAAAAATGTTAGCATTATTTATCTCCTTTCCAGTATCGTTTAACTAAAATAACTTCTCTATGATACGCTTCTATTTCCCAGGGTTGATCGTAGTAACCACAATCAGAGAAGTCGTTTGATTTCCAAGTGTAGTCTACGGCATTAATCTCGTCTAGAATATATTGCTTTGCATGTACTAATTCGTGCGCTAAGTTAGCAGCTAACTCAGTCTTGGTGAACTCCCACATCGTGCCGTCATCGCATTCGCGAAAGCGGGCAAGATCTATGGTTACTTCACCTACATCACCAACACATTCTCCAGAATTGGCTCTGTTTTTCAGAAGTTTCTTAAATCGAACATGAATGTTTACATCATGCTTTGGAGCGCGAGGTAACAGATGATTTAAACAATCCGATATGAAGTCATCATATTCTCGTGAATACTTACCTTTAATTGCATATACTATCATCTATATCTCCGTCTTTGAAGGGGATATTATACGTTAAAGCAGGGACTCTGTCAAGTCTTTTTTTCTTGGCGCTTGCGCTCTCGCATACGAGCCGCAGCCATCTTTCTCTGCCTTTTAGCAGAGGCTTTCTCAAAAAATTCTTTCTCTCGAACTGTTTGAAGCAGCCCACTATCTATTGTTTTCTTTTTAAATAGACGTAAAGCCCCTTCTACGTTTGATCCCCTAACCGTTACTTTCATTCAGTATCCTTATATTCACTTGAAGCGATAGCCTCGTTTTTTCAACCACACAACCTGCTTACGAATAGCATTCTCTGTACGGCCTGGCAATATTGCCATCATTTCCTCGATTCCTGCATGAAAGTAAAAATGTGCGAGCTTTTCGCGTTCCTTGTAAGTCCAAGGAGCCTTCTCATACTGTCTGATCATATCATAGTTCCTCTTTGGTATGGTTTTATTTTCATGAAACTATTATACCGATTTTCGATAGTGATGTCAAGAATTATTTTTTACAGTCCTAGTTAAAAATTCTTCTTGACATCTGGTGCTCATTATAGTATAATACTCTCATAAAATAGTTCTTGACAAACTCATTGCTTTAGCGTATAATACCCGTTCAAAGGCAAAGTTATAGGAGAAGGGAAATGATTGAATATGCCATATTTGTATTTTGTATAATAGGTTGCGGGTATCACGCACACGCGCTCGGAGTACAAGAAGGCATGAGCCGTACTATAGATCATTTCGTCTCTACTGGCGTAATACAGCTAGATGAAGATGAATGATCTAGTAATAGTAAGAGAATTTACAGATACTAGTGTAGTCAAGTATAAGGTAAAAGACTCCTACACTGTATATATGATAACAAGCAATAAAAATGTAGCCGAATACGCGTTTAACCTACTTAATGATGAATATAAAAGGAACTCAAAAAATGCCAGTTAAATTTAAAGAATCCGTAAATGTATATAACAAACAAACTAAAAAAGTCTCAGGCCAAATACACTATTATATGAAACAAACCTCGACAGAGGAATTACTGTCAGCATACAACAACAAAAACACACGTGGCCCTACCCGAGCCAAGATTCGCAAGGAGCTAGTCGCGAGAAAGGTAGCCCACTAGTACAGTGGAGAAGCAAATGCTCATAACGCCTGAGTACACTAAAGTTTTAAAAGACACCCATGATGCGTATAAAGCTAAAGGTAAAAGATGGGGTGTAACTGCTGAGAAAGATCATTTCTTTGCTAATACCATAAATGTAATAAACCGATGGAAAAGTAAAACAGTATTAGACTATGGCTCTGGCTCAAGCGGGCTAAGAATGAGAATGGAAAAAGAGTTTCCAGATATTCTAGTAACAGACTATGAGCCATCTAATGGACATTGCCCACCAGAGCCACACGATATAGTAGTGTGTATAGACGTACTAGAGCATGTGGAGCCAGAGTTAGTGGACGATGTACTTTTAGATCTACAAAGAGTAATAATGGTGGGCGGATACATTTCCATAAATTGTAAGTTGGCATTATCAATATTGGCAGATGGAAGAAACGCCCACATCTCTCTACACCCTCCAGAGTGGTGGGTAGAGAAAATAATGAAGCTATTTGATGTACTGCACATTATCATTCCACCAGGAAGAGGTTCAGTAGAGTTTAAACTAGCAAAGAAAAGTCCAGGAGGACTATAACTCCACCCCACTAACCGAGCATAGCTCAAGCTAAATGGAGATAAAGTGAGAAGTATACTTGAACACAGAGCAACGTGTTTATTCTGTAACACTGTAACGGCATTAGGGGTTATAACAATTCCCTTTGCTATGATATATTTCGCCAGCATAAACTAATAGGAGATATTAGACCGTATGAATATAGATAAAGTACAAAAGCAGTTAGAAATTGATGAGGGAGTTAAATACGAGATATACGAGGATCATCTCGGTTATGCTACATTCGGAATAGGTCACTTAGTACTAGAGACCGATCCAGAAAAGGGTATGCCAATAGGATCAGTTGTTACCCACGAACGGGTAAATTCTGCGTTTAAACACGACCTTGGAGTTGCTATAGCTGAGTGTGCTGTTCTATATGATAAATGGGATGGTTTTCCAGAGGAAGTCCAAGAGATCTTAGTAAACATGCTATTTAATCTTGGACGGCCTCGACTCTCAAAGTTCCAGAACTTTAAGAAAGCACTTGACTGTGGAGCTTGGTCAGAAGCAGCAGACGAAGGTAGAGATTCTGTTTGGTATCGCCAAGTAGGAAATCGAGCCGAGCGTTTGATGACGAGACTGGAAAATGTGGTTTAAAATAGCAGGAGTACTAGTACTATTATTAGCGGCAGAAACAGCCGCTTTTAAGTATTACTACGAAAGTGTGCAAGAGGACATCGCTATTCTCAGAGAGAATGCAGCCAAGCTAGAAGTAGCGGTACAAATAAGTGAGGCTAGTATAACAATGCTAACTAACGAAGCCGCTAAGAATACAGAGTTAAATAACCAGCTACAAAGCGCTCTACAAAACGCAGAAAGATACGGAGATGAGCTTCGTAATACTTTGCAAAGACATAACCTGACAGCCTTGGCCCTTAAAAAGCCAGGGCTTGTTCAGACGAGGATGCAAAATGCAACTGACAAAATTTGGGTTGACATTACTAACGATGTCACTCCTATCGTCGTGCAGCCTGTGGCCGAAGGTACAGGAACCGAAAATAATAACAGTAACTAATACTGTAAAAACATTAGTTCCACCAGTAGTAAGACCAAAGCCAGTACAGCTTAACGATGTAAAAATATATGTAGTTACAAAGGATAACTTTGAGGAATTTGCCGCAGAGTTTACTAAGAAGAATGGAGAGCTGGTTTATATCTCCATCAGTATCAAAGACTACGAAAACCTCTCTCTTAATATAGCGGAGTTAAGGCGCTTTATTAATCAACAGAATCAGATCATCATTTACTATGAAGAAGCAACCAAGCCATGAGAATATTTGTAGGTCACGACAGCACTCAACCCGAAAATACAGAAGTATGCGTTAAGTCCTTAGAAAGATTTGGGCTTACTGTTGAGCTTTTGGACAGGAGAGTACTAAAAGAGACCTATGGATATGATCGCGGGGTTGAAGACGGTTCTACAGAATTTGCATATACACGCTTCTTAGTGCCTTTCTTATGCGATTACAAAGGCATGGCCCTGTTCTGTGATAGTGATTTTCTATGGAGAAAATCCCCTATGCAAATGCTGGGCCACTACCAGGAAGACACGGCTATATCAGTAGTACACCACCTTATAAAGATGGTAAGAGAAGACGTAAAGTTCTCAAACAATAAGAATGAATGGTATCCTAGAAAGTGGTGGTCATCTATGATGCTATTTAATTGTTCGCATGAGGATAATAAAAAACTAACAGTCGAAGCAGTTAATAGTCAAACACCTGCTTGGTTACATAGATTCGGATGGACAGATAAACTAGGCCGACTACCAGAGACTTATAACTGGTTGGCTGGATATTATCACCCTGATGCAGACCCAGTAGCTGTACACTTTACAGACGGAACCCCTATACACCAAAAATATAGAAACGAGCCTTTCGCGGAGGAATATCTTGACCTTTTACGATCTAATACGTGGTAAGAATATAATTTTAGTAGGGAACTCGTTAAGTGCGCTAGACAAACATAACGGAGAGCTGATAGACAGCTATGATTTAGTACTACGTTTTGGAAAAGGAGTACCAGACCCATACCCTAAACAGTTAGGCACTAGAACAGACATATGGTCTACTGGTGCATTTCGTCAAGGAATGAGAGACTACTGGCCTAAAGAAGCTAAAGTACTATATAACCCTGGCAGATGGGCCGGTAAGGTAGAGCCTAGCCTCCCTAACTATGAGTACATACAGATGTACGATCCCGCCACGATAAAAATCATTGGATCTAGCTACGGGGACACTGTGGGAAGACTCTCTGCGGGTGCGGTAACAGCTCATTGGCTATGCAATACCCCTGAGTGTGAGTTTGCAAGTATAACTTTGATAAATTTTGACTTCTTTCACACGGCTGGCACATATAACGACAATAAGCATGGAGTAGTGAATGTAGCCAGCAGTTGGCATATTCCCATACTTCGTCCTGAATACTTTAGCTACAATGATAAATTAGGAGGGCATCCAGCACACACTATCTCAGTGGAGAAGAAGCTATTTTCCGATCTACTAGAAAGAGATAACGTACATATGATTGGGCCAATACCAGAAGCCTACCAACAGATAGTACTTAAAGAAGCAGCCTGGGATAACACAAGACAGCCTGCAAAAGACGGAGCAAAGCTGGGGGATAAGCTCTAAGCGTCCAGAATTTAAGTCTTGACAAAAAACCTTCAATCTAGTATAATACTATTTCAAATTTAGAGAGTACCAGATGAATTTATTTTACCTCGACGAGGACTTCGAAAAATGTGCAGAAGCCCATGTAGATAAGCATATCGTTAAGATGCCGCTAGAAGTAGCACAGCTTATGTGTACTGCTATCTGGATTGACGAGCACTTAGGTTTTGTGCCCCGTGCACTTACCAAACCAGAGAGTGATAAACTGAATGCTCTCAAAAAACCAATTAAGAGTCTTCCTCTTGAAGAGCGACCTCTTACACCTTATTTACCAATGATGTACAATCACCCTTGTACTATCTGGGTGAGATCATCACTAGATAACTTTGAATGGACACACTGCTATGGTAATGCTCTTAATGATGAATATCGCTATCGCTATGGAAAAGACCATAAGTCGATTGTCGATGTCGTCAACAAATTGCCAGAACCAAAAAACATGCAGCGAGTCGGATTCACAACCTTCGGACTAGCAATGCCAGATGAACTTAAAGACTACGATAACCCTATACAATCGTATAGGAATTACTACCACCTTGATAAAGCCACCTTTGCCAGTTGGAAATATAGGGAAAGACCGGAATGGTGGTCGGACGATTATGCGGACTACGATAAAAGGATCACAAGAAAATGAGCGAGACAAACTCTATATTGACATCTTTATATAGCGAAGAATGCCCCAACTGTGGAGAGTATCTTAGCACTGAAGGGTATGGAATGCCTGCTCGCTGTCCTAATGCGTCAGAGGAACGATGGTGGTATCAAGCCCCAGACTCTGGCCCTTATTATTGTTTAGAGGAAGAAATATGAGTAACGTAAGTTTAATAGGTATGACTAAACCCAGTGCAGCTACTGGGTGCAGTACAGCAGACGAGCTTATAGCATATACTGCTAGAGTAAGTAACCCTGCGAACCAAAATAATACTAATACAGCTAGTAAGCTAATTAAGTACTTAATCAAAGAGAATCACTTTAGTCCGTTTGAGATGGTATCTATTACTATGTCAATTACGACTACACGCGATATCTCTAGACAGATTCTACGCCACCGCTCATTCTCTTTTCAAGAGTTTAGCCAACGGTATGCTGTAGCGCAAGACTTTCAAACGCGAGAGACTAGGCTGCAGGATAAAAAGAATCGACAAAACTCCTATGCTACGGACAATAAAGCCTTAGCAGAAGAGTGGAGTATGAAACAAATGGCACTTATAAACAGTGCAAAAGAGACATACGCATGGGCACTAGACAATGGAATCGCTAAAGAACAAGCTAGAGCAGTTCTCCCTGAAGGGAATACTGAAACAACTCTTTATATGGCCGGTACTCTTCGTTCTTGGATACATTATTGTGAACTTAGAATGGCTAACGGCACTCAACTAGAGCATAGCATTATTGCGGCTAAGTGCTGGGATATAATCGCAGGTCACTTTCCTAGCTTGAGTGAGTTGTTTAAGGAAGGAGAATAGTAATGGAAGAAAAATGGATTAACGTAGCACCCAGCGGAGAGTTCCCAAAGTTCGTTCCAGAGGGTAGAAAGTATGATGGAGAGAAGCCTAAGATGTACCTACTTCCTCCAAAAGCGTTACTAGAAGTAAGTAAAGTGCTGACGTTTGGTGCAGCCAAGTATGATGAACATAACTGGAAAAAACTTGACAACCTTCAAAATCGCTACAGCGGCGCAGCCTTGCGTCACATATTCGCCCACATAGATGGAGAGGAGTATGATGAAGAAACTGGGTTAGACCACTTAGCCCATGCAATATGCTGTTTAATGTTTAAATTGGAGGTGAAGTTAAGTGAAAAGAACAGTGAAGAAGAAGGACTACGAGAACCTGACAGCGACGAACATAGAAAAAGTAAACACTATGTTATACCCGCAGGACACTTCTACTAAACCTATAACAAAGAAAGAGGCATGTGATATGCTCAATATCGCGTATAATACTACGCGATTAGCAGCTATTATCAGTGGTCACTTAGAACAGAAAGAATATGTTAAAATTCGTAAGTCACAAAACCGTGGCAAGCCTGCAAGCAATGCAGAGATTGCTGAAGCGGTTACAGACTACCTGCAAGGCGAAACTATTACAGATATATCGAAAAGGCTTTTTCGAAGCGCAGGATTCGTGCGATCGTTACTTGAAAGAGTTGGAGTCCCACAACGTCCTACCGGAGCAGAGGAAAGAAAAGAAGTAAACTACTTTCCAGATGAGTGTGTATCCGAAGACTTCAAGGAAGGTGAGATTGCATGGTCTGCCACATACCATAGTGCGGTAATGGTAGGTTCTAAGCTAACTAAAGAATACCAAGAGAACAAGCCTGGCTTGAAGACCGTAGACTATGAGAATAAGTATGGGTGCCCATGTTACTCAATATATGTTATACAGAGAATAAATAGTGAAGATACTTTCTTTACTAGTGTAACTGCAGGTGGGTTTAATGCGTATACACCCGCGTATGAACTAGGTAAGCTAGAACATTTGCGAAAGTATGGCGTAAACCTAGAAGCATTACAAAAATAATTCTTGACAGCTTCCTTAAATTTAAGTTATAATAGTTTTTCAAATTTAGGGGAATAGCATGGGAGAAAGATTCTACCTTTCACAACTTAAAGCCTTGGGTAGCTGCCCAGGGCGTAATAAATCAACCACCAATAAAGGTACTAAAAAAATGGCTTGGACAGACGAAAGCAAAGCAAAAGCAATTGAATTATACGAAGCGCAAGACCCAACTCCAGAAACATCAATGGAGATTGTCAAAGACATCGCAGAAGAACTCGACGAATCGCCTAACGGCGTTCGCATGATCCTAACAAAGGCTGGCGTCTATGTTAAGAAAACCCCAGCAGCTAAAGCAACCAGTGCAGCAGCATCTACAGGTGGCACTCGTGTCTCCAAAGTAGCTGCCGCAGAAGCGTTGATAGCTGCAATTACTGATGCGGGGAAACCTGTTGATGAAGAGATTATCTCTAAGTTGACCGGCAAAGCGGCTCAGTACTTCACCTCCCTGCTCTCAGCAGACTAGTGAAACACCCTCTATTGGGTTCGCCCAATAGAGGTTTTTTTGTACCTGTAGAAATGACCTTAGAGTAGGCACGTTTGCAATTATTGTTGCTAAACTGCTACCAAAGGAGCTACAGTGAAAAAGCAAGAACTAGCGCACCTCGTGCGTGAATATGGTGATGCCATAATTACTTATCGTAGTGAACAATCAAATAAGCTAAAGTACAATGTTTGTACGCTTGATTTTAGTACTCCTTATATTCAAGGAAAAAAGAATCGAGCTACAGAGACAGATGATACTTTGCTTTTTTTCTGTTGGGATACGGACTCCTACAGATTATTAAAACCTGGAAACATCTCAAGTGTGTTACCGCTTTCCTCCATTCTAAAGAATGAAGGTAGACGGTAATGGATCTACATGAGGCTCCCGAAGCCTATTCCCGTGTAGTTCATTATGATACAGTAAAAGAAGTTCAAGTAAGGTTAACCGTAAATACTTTCAGAGGAGTAGAATATCTGCATCTCCGAAAGTACTATATGGATTTTGACGAGGAATGGAAGCCCACACCTGAAGGCGTCGCGATGCCCCTAGACTTCAATAACTCCAGAGAGCTTTTCGCTGGGCTAGTAGAAATACTATCCCTGGCAGAGTCGAAAAGTGTTATTGAAGAACATTTTTCTGATTTACTTCAGGATATGTATAAATAGTTCTTGACGGGAAGGTTAAAGTCGCGTATAATATCATTTCAAAATTAGGAAAAAGACCATGCGCGACTTCTTAGATAAGGCAAGTAAGTTCTATTATGAAGGTAACTCGATTATTTCGGATGCCTCATTTGATCTCTTAGCTGCTAAATACAACTATAAAACTGTTGGCTATGAAGTTACTGATGCTGTTCCTCATGCGTATCAGATGTATTCTTTACAGAAGTGTTTCGATTTATCGAAAGCTCCTTTGGATATTGCTGATTGCATAGAAACACCTAAGCTTGATGGTGCTGCTGTATCAATACTCTATATTAATGGATTATTGAAGATTGCGCTAACTAGGGGTGATGGCATACACGGTAGAGATATTACTGATAAGATACGGTTACTAGTCCCTAATCAGATTAGTGCTAGACAGCTTATTCAGATTACTGGAGAAGTCGTTGCCCCAAGTAGTATACCTAATGCTCGTAACTACGCTGCGGGTGCATTGAATCTTAAGGACTTGCAAGAGTTCAAGAGTAGAGATGTACAGTTCGTAGCTTACGACGCATCACCCAGTCTCGCCCCTGAGTATGCTTGTTCTCTTGAAGTCCTACACCAGATGGGTCTGAATGTAGTTACTCGCTTTAATGTGGATGATTACCCTACAGATGGTCTAGTGTTTCGTACCAAGTCGAACGAGACTTTTGAAGAGCTGGGTTATACTGCCCACCACCCTCGCGGAGCTTTTGCTCTGAAAGAGCAGGCGGAGGGTATTGCAACCACCCTGTTAGACGTTGTTTGGCAGGTTGGCAAAAGCGGAGTAGTTAGTCCAGTAGCAATACTAGAACCAGTTGTAATTGGGGAGGCTGTTGTTGGTCGAGCTACTCTGCATAATATTCAATACATCAGGGATTTGAATCTAGAGATAGGATGTCAGGTAGAAGTAATACGGTCAGGGGAAATTATACCTCGCGTAGTTCGACGTATAAATGTTGATCTACCTGAAGAAAAATAGTTCTTGACAAGTATCTTAGAAACGCGTATAATATACATTCAATTTCAGGAGAGACCAGATGATAGCAATCCAAGCCCCAACACACTGCCCTAGTTGCAGTGCGGTTCTGGAAAGCGTTAACTATCTCCTGTATTGTCGTAATGCCTCTTGTGGTGCGAAAACAGAAAAACTTATTGAGCATTTTGCAAGCTCGTTAAAGATCAAAGGACTTGGCCCAGCTACTATACGAAAACTAGATATTCAAGAACTAGAAGAAATCTATTCGTTCGAGCTAGAAGAATTAGTACACGGCCTTGGTTCTGAGAGACTTGCTGTAAAGCTGAAGGAAGAACTGGATCGCTCCCGAGGGGCTCCCCTAAATGTGTTATTACCCGCTTTTAGTATTCCTCTTATTGGGAAGACGGCGGCACAAAAGCTAGCAGTAGTTTGCGAATCTATTGACGATATAAACTATGAAACTTGTCGTGCTGCCGGTCTTGGTGAGAAGTCTACAGCTAATCTATTAGGATGGCTGCAACTGGAGTTTCCTTTAGTAAGTATGCTTCCTTTTGACTTTAAGTTTGTAAGACCACAGAATGCCTCTATGGTGAATGGTGTAGTGTGTATAACTGGCAAGTTAGTTAGTTATAAAACGAAAGCCCTTGCTCACGAAGCTCTTCAGGAGAAGGGCTATGAGGTAAAGTCTAGCTTGACACGGGATGTCACTATTCTAGTGAACGAAAGCGGAATTGAGTCCGCAAAAACTAAACAGGCCAGAGCTGCTGGCGTAACTATTGTAACTAATCTTTTAATCTTAACTGGAGAATAAATATATGTCCTCATTACCTAAATGGACTGAAGAGCGTACCGCTCAATTAACAAACTTTATCGGTGGCGAAAGCCCCGTTTCTCAAGCAACTGTAGCTGACGCTGCAGAAAACCTTGAAACCTCTACTCGTTCTGTTTCTAGCAAATTGCGAAAAATGGGCCACGACGTAGAACTAGCCTCTGCTGGTGCTTCACGCGCATTTTCTGGTGCTCAAGAAGCTACTCTGTCTGCATTCGTTACAGACAACAGTGGCGAATATACTTATGCTGAAATTGCGGGTCACTTTGAAGACGGCGCTTTCTCACCTAAGTCTATTCAAGGCAAGATCCTGTCAATGGAATTGACTGCCCACGTTAAGCCTGCCCCTAAGGTAGAAAGTGTACGCACTTATACCCCTGAAGAAGAGTCATTGTTTGTATCTATGGTACAAGACGGCGCTTTTGTAGAGGCTATTGCTGAAGCTATGGGTCGCACTGTGAACTCTGTACGCGGTAAGGCTCTTAGCCTGTTGCGTGCTGGTGAGATCGATGCCATTCCTCGTCAGGAAACCACTAAGTCTGCCGCTAAGGAAGATCCTTTGGCTGGCCTTACTGGAATTGACGGCATGACTGTTGAAGCGATTGCAGACGCGATTGGTAAAACTGCTCGTGGCGTTAAGACAATGCTTACTCGCCGTGGTATCAGCGCTGCTGACTACGATGGTGCGGCTAAGAGTGTCAAAGCTGCTGGTTAATACTAGTAGTTAGGTTATAAATAGCAGCCACTGGGTTATGCTCCGTGGCTGTTTCATATCGGATTTGGGAGAATTACGGTTAATATTGCAAGTGCGTTACTAAACAAAGTGTTAACGCTCCAGGACTTTCAGACCTGGAGTGTTACTCATAGGCATTATTTGCCTACTGAGTATCATGCACTTTATTCAGTAATAACTAAACACTGCGAAAGCTTCCACGTAATGCCCACGTTCGATGATCTCAAACTTGAGATTCGGGACGCAGCTACTAGAGAGAAGTTATACGCTGTTGAAAGTGTCGTTGTTGATGCTGATGCCGCTATGCTTCTTCAGTACCTGAAGAACGAATATACTCAAAAAGAGATTCTCAACTCGCTCGAAGATTATATTGACAACAGTGTCTCTTTTGAAGATGCACAAGAGTCCGTAGATCACCTTCATCAAATTGTCCTAGACATAGAGAAGAAGGTTGACCTACAAGATCCGCAAGAAAGTATGCAACATATTGACTTGTTCGAGCCAGAAGAGGAATTAGAGAAGTACGTCCCTCTCGGTTTAAATGCCGATTACGACCTATCCACACAATTCTCTCCTAGAGACCTTGTGATGGTAGGTGGTAAGAGAGGTGCGGGTAAATCCGTAATTTGTGCCAATATAGCACAAAATGTCTTTGCTAGTGGTAAATCTGCTATCTATTTCACTATTGAGATGGATAGCAGAAATATCCTACAGCGCTGCTGTTCAATTGCAACTGGAGTTCCTTTTAGCCGACTTCGGACTAAGAATCTTAGTCTTGGCGAGTGGGAGAAGGTTGCAGGATGGTGGGCCTCTCGATTTGTTAATGGGGAAGATCGTTTGAAAGAGTATAGAGCTGACCGCGACTTTGCTAAGTTTCATTATAATTTAAAGAATAACTGTGAGCTTCTCCCAACTCAACAGTTAGACGTTATTTATGATCCGTCACTTACATTGTCTAAGATTCGTGCCGAACTGGATAAGAAGGTAAGAGCATTGAATGTTGGTGTTATCGTAGTTGACTATATTAACCAAGTAAAACGATCCAACCTTCCTTCTAGGTCTGGCGGTCAGTATGACTGGACAGAGCAGATCGAAGTAAGTAAAGCATTGAAATCTATGGCCCAAGAGTACGAATGTACTGTATTCTCGCCCTATCAGACAGATGCAACGGGTGAAGCCCGATTCGCAAAAGGTATCTTGGATGCAGCAGACGCAGCATTCACGTTGGAGACCTGGGATCACGAGGATAATTGTATTACCCTCAATTGTGTGAAAATGCGTAACGGAGCCATGACTTCATTCAGTTCAGTAGTAGATTGGGAAAGCCTGAAAATCGGGCCTGAGTCATCTCAAACTCCTCAAGAGAGGGATGATTCCTTATCGAAGACTGGCGAAAGCATTGATGATATCTAAAAAAAGTTCTTGACTTCCCTCCTCTATTTTAGTATAATATTGTTTCTAAAGTAGAGAAGGGTTTTTTTTGGCATTCTTTAAAGGATAAGGGTAGCACTTATGAACGTAGAAGAGTTATTGAAATCACGAGATGTGTATTTCATACCCAAAGGCGGAGATTATCTAGTCTCATGCCTTAATCCAGAGCATCCAGATAGAAATCCTAGTATGCGTATAGACCGAATCACTGGTATATTTCAGTGCTTTTCTTGCGAGTACAAAGGTAATTTGTTTACCTATTTTGGGGAAAAGGCAAACCAACTACAACTAAGACGAGAACTTCTGAAAAAGAAACTTAAAGATAAGAGGTCTGAAAGCGTTGGTTTGTCTTTTCCCAAAAATAGTACAACTTATACTGGCAACTGGCGGGACATAAAGCCAGAAACATATAAAAGATTTGAAGCATTCCAGAATGCAGGAGCAGACTTTGTAGGTAGGATTAACTTCCCTATTCGAGATATATCAGGAAGAATAGTAGCCTTTAACGGTAGACATACTACAGGTGGTACACCTAAGTACATGATCTCGCCTGCGGGTGCTAAGATGCCTTTATTCCCTATAGTAAAACCTATCAATGGTAGTGTTGTACTAGTAGAGGGTATATATGATATGATTAACTTGCATGACAAAGGTATGACTAATGCAGTTTGTACCTTTGGGACAAAGAACATCAATGAGGATAAATTGCGTATGCTTTCTATTCAAGGAGTGGATACTATAGACATCTTCTTTGATGGGGATGATCCAGGACAACAGGCTGCTGAACGTGTAAAAATTATGTGCGAAACAGCAGAGTTATTAACTAGAAATATTCATTTAAGTGGAACAGATCCTGGGGCTTTAACTCAGGGACAAGTAAGTAAACTACTAAACAAACTATATAAGTAGAGGAAACAATGACGAGCCCAAGAGTCGCTCTAATAGAGACTAAGCCAAGCAAGACTAATTTCAGATCGGAATTTGACCATGAGTTTGATTTCGACCACTATCACCTATGTTCTAACGCTTCGATTACGAAGGTGTTGAAACGCGATTGTGATATCAAGATAGACATTGATGTTTACGACTATGTCATTCTAGTAGGTAGTGATGCTCTTAAGTACTTCACTAAAAATAATTCAGTAACTGAGTATTCTGGTAAAAAAGTAGACGAGAAATTCTTGCCTATTATAAATCCTGCGATGCTGGCGTTTAAGCCTGAAGCTAGACGTACCTGGGAAGACTCTCGTGATAGTATTATTAAGTACATCAAAGGCGAAATCGAAGATGTAGTTATAACAAATGATAATGCTTATGGTATTCAGGATACTGTAGAAGCGAATGCCTATATTCAGGCTGCTATTGACTACCCTTTGCCATATATCGCACTAGACTCAGAGACTACAGGATTATATCCTAGAGATGGGTATATGTTAGGTATCTCGCTGTCTTATCAGCGAGATCAGGGCGTGTACATTGATACACAGTGTTTTGACGAAGAAACTGAGCGACTGCTCCAAGAGCTGTTCGAGAAAAAGATTGTAGTGTTCCACAATGCTAAGTTTGACGTAGCGTTTTTTGAGTACCATTTCAACTTTAAGTTCCCACGATTTGAAGATACCATGCTTTTGCATTATCTTATTGATGAGAACCCAGGCGGTCATGGCCTTAAACAGCTCGCTATTAAGTTTACTCCCTACGGGGATTATGAGAAGCCAATGTATGATTGGATGGATAAATACCGAAAAGAGCATGGCATTTTAAAAGATCAGTTCACTTGGGATAGTATCCCTTTTGACACTATGAAAACCTATGCAGCTATGGATGCGGTATGTACCTTTCTTCTATACGAGAAGTTTGTAAAAATTAAGCAAAATAAGAAACTGGCCAAAGTGTATGATAATATACTTATCCCAGGATCACGGTTTTTGACAGATGTACAAAATAATGGTGTACCCTTTAACCGAGATCGCTTAATTGTATCTCAAGAGCTTATGCAGAAGGAAATTGATGAGGCAATTGCTGAGTTATATAAGAATCCTGCTATTCAAAAGTTCGAGGCAATAAATGGAAAAACTTTTAATCCTAATAGCACTGTGCAGCTCCGCTCTCTTCTTTTTGACTTCCTTGGTTTGCAGCCTACTGGAAAGAAAACAGGTACAGGCGCAGCTTCAACAGATGCGGAGGTTCTTGGCGAATTGGCGGAAAAATCCGAAGTCCCAGGTCTTATATTGGCGATTAGGCAAAAATCCAAAATTAAAAATACTTATTTGGACAAAATCATACCACAGTTGGATAGAGATTCTAGACTCCGCACAGGCTTTAATCTTCATAGTACTACTAGCGGACGTCTTAGTTCTAGTGGCAAGCTTAATATGCAACAGCTTCCTCGGGACAACCCTATTGTAAAGGGTTGTATTATGGCAGCTCCAGGGCATAAGATTGTAGCAATGGACTTAACAACAGCGGAAGTGTATGTAGCAGCAGTACTAGCAGAAGACAAAGCCCTTATGGATGTATTCCGTAGCGGTGGTAACTTCCATAGTAATATTGCGAAGAAAGTATTTAATCTACCCTGCGAAGCAGATCAAGTCGCAGAGCTATATAAAGAGAAGCGCCAGGCTGCAAAAGCTGTAACCTTCGGTATCATGTATGGTGCAGGCCCAAAGAAAATCAGTGAGCAAGTGACTAAAGATTCTGGAAAGTACTTTAGCCCTCAAGAAGCTCAAGAAGTAATCGGTGACTACTTTAAAGAGTTCCATAAGTTAAAGTCATGGATTGAAGAAAACCAAAAGTTCATTGCTGCTAATGGATTTATATACAGCTTCTTCGGAAGGAAAAGGAGATTACCGAATGTCGCATCGACTGACGCGGGCATCAAGAGTCATAGCATTAGGTCTGGTCTTAATTTTCTGGTGCAGTCTGCTGCTTCTGATATTAACTTACTAGGCGCTATTGATATGGGGTCGTACATTAAAACTTCTGGTATGAAGGCACGTATCTTCGCACTAGTACACGACTCCATCTTAGCAGAGGTGCCCGATAATGAAGTAGATCATTACACGGAGAAATTATTAAATTTCATTCAAATGGATAGAGGCATCTCAATACCTGGGGTTGCAGTTGGTTGCGACTTTGAGGTAGGTGACGATTACTCAATGGGAAAATTTGAGAAAGTATATGCACAGCAATATTTACAGAGTTGATTTAGACCTAACTGGCCTTTGCAATAAAAGATGTAGCTTCTGTCCTAGGGCAGATGATTCTTACCCAAATGAGAATAAACATATGTCTTTTGAAGTAATAAGGGAAGTAATGGACGAGCTACGCTCTATAGATTATAGTGGGTGGATAGAGCTTGCGGGTAGGGGAGAAAGTACTCTTCACCCGCAGTTTCTAGAAGTAGTAGATATGCTATCAAAAGATAAATGGAAGCTGCGATTAACCACTAATGGGTATAGAATAGATAGATGGTGGAACACAGAAACCGCTAAGAAACTTGATGAGGTTATTCTTAATACTTATACTACAAAAGAAGAGTACCAGGAACGTATAAGAGATTATGCTTTCTTGCCAAATGGTAAAGCACTAGAACAGTATTATAAGCCTAATGGTTTATCTATTGAGGAAATGAATAATTTGCCTGGCTTTATATTGCCAAATTCGGGGGAAGAGAAACCGATTACTTGGGCTTATAACTTCAATAATAGAGCTGGCTTTTTTAATAATAAAGTACGAAACGCACCTTGCTGGCATCCAATGAGGCAAATATTCATAGATTATAATGGGTTTTACCAGATGTGTTGCAATGATTGGACTTATCAGGTAAAAATAGGCCATGTACTAGAACGAAGCCTTATGGATATGTATGCAAACGATCCAAAAATGAATAGAGTACGGTGGTCTTTATTAAACGGAAGAAGAGAGGACGTAAAGCCTTGCTCTATGTGTGATGACGTACAGGGCGCAAACCCAAAAAGTAAGAAAACTATAGATAACTTTAAACAAACAGACGAGTATAAATTCATCGTCACAAAGATAGCTGGAGAAGAAGGATTAGCCTACAGGGAGTCTTTGAAAAGTGGTAATAACATATAAAACCTTACATTTAGTAAAGTTCCCAGTATACCTACTATGGTCAGATAACTGGGAATTAGCAGACGGTTTATTATTTGTAGACCAGAAGCTAGTAGATGATAAGAATATGCCAGGAGCCACTTTAGGGATACGCAGAATGCAGACACCACATAAAGCGCTACAGCCCTTAAAGAAAGCAATATTTACACAAAATGGAATACTAAAGCAGAGTACAAAGTATTTTATAGATAGTCACGGGTTCCCCTTTATCTATGAAAAGACTAAAATGTGCCTTTTAAAGTATTATAAGATTATGAAAGTGGTGCAAAAGGATGTAGCATCACTTATCTGGGTAAAAGGGTGTAAGACCCCATTTACCGTACCGAGACCCCCCGAGCAGGGAATGCGTTGGGCGGGCATCTTGCATCTACAAGGAATACCGTGGATGCTTTACGAGTATGCTGAGGAACAGCTAAAGGATACTCAAAGGAAGGTGTAGGAGCATTATGGCTAAGAAAAACCGCACAATAGCAGGCGCAGGACTAGAACTCAGAGAAATAGAGCCGCTTACTAGAAACCAATTAAAAGTATTTGAATCTAATAAGAATCTAGTACTACATGGACTAGCAGGAACAGGAAAGACGTTTATCTCATGCTATTTAGCATTTGATGATATGGCAAAGAATTGTTACGAGCGGTTAGTAATAATTCGAAGTGCCGTACCAACTAGAGATATTGGCTTTCTGCCAGGCAATATGAGCGAAAAGTCCTCTGTGTACGAAGAGCCCTACAGAGATATATGCAATGACCTATTTGGTAGAGGAGATGCATACCAGATACTAAAGACTAAAAATATTGTTGATTTTATGACAACTTCTTTTATTCGAGGTATTACATTACGAAATGCGGTTATTGTTATTGACGAATGCCAGAATATGTCATTCCACGAACTAGACTCAATTATCACCCGAATGGGCGAGCATTGTAGGGTAATATTCTGTGGGGACTTTAGACAGGCAGATTTAAAAACTGGGCAGAGTGGTATGTTAGACTTCCTTCAGATTCTAAAACGAATGGAAGAGTTTGACTTCATCGAGTTTGAAGTTGAAGACATAGTTCGTAGTAGCTTTGTGAAAAATTATATTATATCTAAAAATGAATTGGGTCTATGAGCAAAGCAGTAATAAGTAATAGAATCTATATGGACTGTTCTCCTGAGCTTCAGCACAGTATTGACAAAGAACTTACATATATGATTCCCTCCCATAATCCGATGGATCCTCCCCAGGTTATTAAAACCATGGGGTTGATTCGTAGTGGATTGATATCTTTACCAATTGGCAGAGTGGATTTGATTCCTGCTCACTATGAGGTACATGATAGGCGGGTTACAAAGCCTGTAGACTTTCCAACATTTAAGTTTCCTCTGCGACCAAGCCAACAGGCAGTCTATGATGAGATTGATGATAATGCTATAATCAACGCTTGGGTCAGTTGGGGCAAGACTTTTACAGGTCTTGCCATAGCTGCTAAACTAGGACAGAAAACTCTTATTGTAACGCACACTGTATCCCTAAGAAACCAGTGGGCAAAAGAAGTAGAAAAAGTCTTTGGGATTACGGCAGGAATCATTGGCAGTGGTAAGTTTGAAATTGATAACCCTATCGTAATTGGGAATACTCAGAGCTTGTACCGAAACATACCCAAGATCCGCAAGGAATTTGGAACTATCATACTAGATGAGATGCATCATGTTAGTAGCCCTACCTTTTCCAAGATTATAGATACAAATTACTGTAAATATAAGATAGGTCTTTCAGGCACTATAGAAAGAAAAGATGGCAAGCACGTCGTGTTTCGAGACTACTTTGGCAGTAAAATCTTTAAACCACCCAAAGAGAACTATATGGTGCCTAGCATACACATAGTTTACTCGGAAATACGGTTTATGGACGGTGCAGGCATCCCCTGGGCTAATAGAGTGACAAAATTATCAAACGATGAGGAGTATCGACACACTATAGCAATGCTAGCGGCGGCCTACGCCGCAAGAGGGCATAAAGTGTTAGTAGTAAGCGACCGAGTTAGTTTCCTTAAAGCTTGCGCA
>Ga0181553_10000856_pt1 | contig 26937 bp, 22 predicted proteins | sample 011ome_17_FD_133753 | JGI IMG/M metagenome (GOLD analysis project Ga0181553, IMG submission 133753) | Coastal salt marsh microbial communities from the Groves Creek Marsh, Skidaway Island, Georgia - 011502XT metaG (megahit assembly) | ecosystem: Environmental > Aquatic > Marine > Intertidal...
CCACCACGTTGATAGGCTGGATGTGGAAGCGCAGTAATGCGTGCAGCTGACCAGTACTAATAGCTCAATTGGCTTGATTTATGCACTGAAAAAAATTTTTGAGATATTGATAATTTGTTTTTAAACCTAAAACTCATAGTTTAAATTTCTATATAATTATTATTTGAAAAAAATTTTTTCTTAATCTCAATTGTTTTATAAAAAATAATTTATAAAATATTTATGAATTTATCATAATTAAATTTTAAATTAAGATTATTAGATAGTGGTGATACAGTCACATAACTTAAATTCTCTTCTAACGTGAATTTAAAACTCACATCTCTAAAAGGGTTTACCAACACTTTAGACCAATTGATTAATTCATTAGTTCGGGTTTTAATTATGTTGACAGAATTATTTTGAGTTAATGCTTCAAAAATAATTGATGAAAAACCGTTAGTATAGATTTTATTTTCAGATAAAAATCTATATGAGTTTTCTGTATCATTAATTTGATTTATATTTTTTTCTTTTAGGAAATTAATTATTTTTTTTGGTTTTTCACTCATTACAGGTAACTTATAAAACTCTATATTTTTTAATTTTTGATCAAAATCTTCAACGAAATATTGAAAATTTTTTTCATAGTATCCAACATCTGATAAAAATAAAATATTTTTACTTTTTATATTTTTTTCATCTTGTGTTTCATAATTCTTAATCCAACCAATATTGATTATTTTATTACTAAACAGTGGGTCATTGTAGTGTATTGGAGATAGTATCTTATCAATTTTTTGTAAATAATTTATTTCCTCATTTAAATAAAATTCACTCAAATCATGAATTAAATAATATTTTTTATTTATCTTTAATTTTTTTAGAATTTCATTAGGGCTTATAAAATTATCTATATTTTTGTAATGATAATTATATAAGAATTTATCTAAATTTAGATGACAAGAGAATATAATTGTCTCATAAACATTTTTTTTTAAATCTTCAATTTTATAATTTAATTTAAAATTATTAATCTCAATTATGTTGTGTGTTTTAATATTAGATGCTATTGGACCTAAAAGATACTCTGATCCATATCCAAAAAAAATTATATTTTTCATTATTAATTATTTATTAAAAATTAATAAATTATTTTTTGAACTAATCCTATTTTGTTCTATTGTTTTTAATTTATCCCTATCTAATATTTTTAAATCAAAATTATCAACATTTCTATGAGCAATAATTTTTATAATTGGTTTTTCAATATTATTAAGATTATATATTTGAATTTCACTATATAAGTTATTTATAAGTTCATTATAAAGATTATTTTTATTTAAAAAATTTTTCTCAAGATCATATTTATATATTTTAAAATTATGTAAGCTGAAATTCAAATTTCTTGGATCGAGATTGTATTTTTTTTTTTTATCAAAATAAAAGGTTATTTTTTTTTTTGAAAAACCCTCACAAGAATAATAAAGATCTTTATTTTCTGTATTTTCTGCAAAATTGTTATCATTATCAATTAGTCTATTTGAAAATGTGTCATTAAGGTTTTTTTCTTTTAAAAATGGCCATCTTATATTCCAAGTATATTTTGAATGAAATGGAAAATAATTTAATATTTGAACATCAGAGATTAATGAATCACCAAAATTCCATCTCCAATAGTCTTTATTATCTTTCTCTTTTTGATAGAAGTTATCACTAAAAATAAACTCATAACTATTTGCTGAAAAAAAACCTATTTTTTGTATTTTATTTTTACAAGTCTCAGAAACAAATTCACTTTTTTTAATAGTTTCAATGTTTAGTTTAGAAAATATTATAATTTGTATATTTTTTTCAATAATAAATTCATATAGACTATAGTTTTCACTATATTCAATTTTAAACTTTTCTGAAAAATAATAGTGATTTGAAAGGTCGTAATTTTTACAAAAAAAAAAACAATTTTTCAAATCAATATCATTTTTTGAAAGATTTTCTAGCTCGACTAAATTTTCAATAAGAATGCATGTTTGTGATTTAAAAATGTCGATCATTGATATAATTTAAACTATATCAATAATATATTTTAAAAAAAGATGTAAATACTTATATGACCAAATTCTTTAATAATTTTTGGAAAAAAAGATCTTTAATAAATGATCCTGATATTTCATCTCATTATAAAAAAGATGAAACAATTAATTGTGATATAAAATTTATTAAAAAATATTTAAAACCAAATTTTACTGTTCTTGATTTGGGTTGTGGTCCGATGAGAACAGTAAGTAAAATTTATAAATCATGCAAACATATTGATTGTGTTGATTTTCAATCAAGATACGTAGAAATGCATAAAAAATATAAAAATACCAAAGGTTTTGTTAAACCCGTACAGAATTTTATCATTGATAAAAAGTATGATCTTATAATTATATTTGGTGTTTTTACTTTTTTCAAAAAAAATGAAATTAAAAAAACTTTAAAGAATTTACAGTTAATGAGTCACTCCCAAACTATTATATTAATAAAAGATCAATGCGGTTTGTTTAAGGATGTATTTATAGATAAATATTCAGATGTTATTGGTTCAAGATATAAGGCTTACTATCATTATTACAAAAAAAATAAAAAAATCTATTCTGATAAATTTAAAACTAAATCTTTTTCTAATATTTATCCAAAAAGATTAAATAAATTTAATAATACAAAAACTTTTTTTTTCAAACTTACAAATAATTAATAATAAATTTTCTTAAATTTTTTTTTTAATTTAATAAAATCTTGAGGTGTATCAAAATCCATTGAATTTATCTGATAAATTTTAAAGTCACTTTTTATTTTTTTAAGCATTTCATAAACATGAAAACTTTTATCTGATATATTCAATTTATTAAGATTAATTTTAAAAATGCCTGACCATTCAAACTTAGTTTTTATTTTTGTAAATCCATTATAGTAAATGCTTGATTTCTTTTTTTTTTCTTTTACAAAAATTGCATTATCAGTCTCTGGGTTTGTTACTCCTATACAACATTCTTTTGACCTAAGTATTTTTTGAATTTCATTCTTGTTAAAAATTAAATCTCCGTCAATTGAAATGACTTCTTTAGAATTTTCATTTCTACAAGCTAATAAAAAACTTGAAGATGTTCCAGTTTTATCAAAATTTTTATTATTAACAAAAATTATGTCATTTCTTAACTTAGATACAAATTTGATAATTTCTGAGGCTCTATAGCCGACTACAATTTTAATATTTTTTTCTTTTTTTAAAGCATTAAGTATCCAAAAAATTACTGGCTTACCGTGAATAGATATTAATGTTTTTGGAATATTCATTCCCAGTCGAGAACCAATACCTGCAGCGTTAATTATAACTGTTCTAGAAGTTGACATAATTTTTTTTCATCTGATACATAATAATCGCAAATATTCATTAAGATATCCGGAGGATAGTGAACTCCTCCATATGCGATTTTTATTTCACAATTCCTAAAAGCACTAACATCATTATAACCATCTCCTACAAATATTCTTTTGTAACCCTTAAATTTTTTAACAACATCACTTTTATTCATAATATATTTAAGATCTTTTCCATTATCATCACTTTTAGATGTATAAAATTTACATTTAATTTTTTTAGTCAGGGGATAAATCCACTCGTCTAGATTTCCAGTAACTATTTTACTATTATAAGAGTTTTTGTTGATATATTTTACAATCACCTTATTTAGAGAAACTTTTGAAACTACGTTCTTTATTTCATTAATATTAAATTTTGAAAGCATTTTATGTCTAGATCGAAACGAGTCTTCAAATGGAATATCACCTGCCATAGCTGCTCGAGTTAGCTTTATCATTTTTTTTTTGAAATTAAATCTCTGCGCTATTTTAGGTAGTATTTCTTCATTGGTTACCGTTCCATCTAGATCAAAAAAGTAAATTTTTTTCATAAAATAAATTGATATATATTTTAAATTTAAAGAAAAATGTTATTTTATTTTAATAATCTGTTAATAAAATTAAATCAATTTATTTTAAATGAAAATTAATCAAATAATTAGCACCTCTTTTCTTTGGGCTCTAAATGATATTGTGCAAAGATATCGAAGATCTATTTTAGGACCTGCTTGGATTACACTGAGTAATTTAATCTTTATTTTGTCAATCTCATTTATATATTCGTCTTTTTTCAATGCGAGTTTTTTTGATTATTTGATCTGGGTTACAACTGGTTTGTTGCCATGGTATTTAATTTTGATCCAAATTGAAGATGGCATGAGTGCATTTACTGAGTCTGAAAGCATAATAAAATCTATGAAAATAAATAACTTAATATTTATATTTAGAATAACGTTTAGAAATTATTTAATTTTTTTTCATAATATAGCTATATTAATTGCATTGTATTTATTTTATGAAAATATAATTTTTTCTTTTTATTTGATATTTGTCCCTATTATTCTATTGATATACTTCAGTGTTCTTTTTCCATTAGGGGGGATATTTGCTATAATTGCTACAAGATTTAGAGATATTCAATCTTTAACAAAAAGTATTTTGCAAATAATATTTTTTCTTTCACCTATAATTTGGATGCCAAGTTTTGTGCCTGATAGCAAAATATTTATCATCGATTATAATCCTGTATTTCATTTTATAGATTTATTTAGAGGAATAGTGCTTAATCAAGAATTGAATTTTTATTCGTTAATCATTATTTTATCTTTCGCACTGTTATTTAATTTGATTTTCTTCTTTTTATATAAATTAAATTATAAAAAAATTGTTTTTTGGTTATAGACATGACTAATATTATATTAAAAAATGTTTATTTAAATTATCCTGTTTTTTCTAGTGATAGTCGTTCATTTAAAAAAAATGTTTTAATTAAAATTAAATCTGAAAAATTCAAAAAAAACAAATCTGATATTTTACACATTCAAGCTCTAAAAAATATTAATCTAGAAATTAATGAAGGAGATAGAATTGGAATATATGGAAATAATGGATCGGGAAAATCTTCGTTGCTAAAAGTTATATCAGGAATTTATTATCCCAGTAATGGTTCAATTAATGTAGAGGGAAGAATTAATTCATTAATAAGTCTAAATGCTGGTTTCAATGAAAATTTAACTGGAAAAGAAAACAGTATATTCAAACTTAAGCTTCTTGGTTTAAAAAAGGATGAAATAAATGATAAATTAAATGAAATAAAAAATTTTTCAGGACTTAATGAGTTTTTTTTTCTACCAATAAAAACATATTCCTCGGGTATGCTGCTAAGATTATCATTTTCATTATCTATTCTTTGTCCTCATGATATTTTAATAATGGATGAATGGCTTAGTGTTGGAGACGATAAATTTCAACAACAGGCATTGTCAAAGATTAATGAAATTATACAAAAAAGTAAGATATTAATTATAGCTTCTCAAAGTAAAAATGTTTTAGAAAGATTGTGTAATAAAATTTTAACTCTCAGTGATGGAATAATTGAAGCGGAAAAATAAAACAATCCAAAAATTAAAAAGACAACTAAAAAAAGATGGTGTCTATTTATTCCTATTAAAAAAGATTAGAAAATATACAATCGATTTCTATCGGCATTACATTCTTCATGGCTTATTTGAGTTCTTTCTTTTTTCTCCTTATATTCATAATAAGTTTTATAGAATTGCTATTATGAAATTATTTATATCAACAATAATTTATCATATTGCGATTCAATTTAAAAAGATCTTTCCAAATTTATATATCTATCTAAAAAAAAAGAAAAAATTAAAAAATAGAATAAAAAATCTTACATATCTTGAAATTAAAGTAGTTAATGAAGATAATTTTTTTTCTCATGTTTATGATGGATTTATTGATAGAAGGAAAAATAAAAAAAAAACAATTTATATTGATGTTTCTTTATATAGAACCACTAATATGAAAACTGGTATCCAAAGAGTTCTTACCAAACTAATAAAAGAATTTAAAAGAAGTTCTAAATATAAAGATTTTCGTTTATCTTATTGTTATTTTCCAAATGTAGACCCAAACCCATGTTTGGCTGAATATGATCTAATATCAGAAAAAACAATTAGGTATTTTATGCCAAATAAAAATGATCTAATTTTTTTTATAGATTTTGATACTCACAATATTAACAGGAATAAAGATTTAATATCTTTTTTACAAAATAAAAAAGTTAAATTTGCATCGATTGTATATGATTTGCTGCCATATACAAATCCTGAGTGGTTTCCTGTCCACTATTATAAAAAAATTTATCATAAATGGTTTAATGTCATAAGAAAATTAGATTATGTTTTTACAATTTCAAAGACAGTAAAATCAAAATTAGTTAGAAAATTTAAACTAAGAAAAACGCATCACATTAATCCAATAATGTTAGGAGCTAATTTTGTAAAAAAAAGAAAATCTTTAAAAGTTGCTAGTAAAATAAATAAAAAAGATGCAAAAATAAGATTTCTTATGGTAGGAACTTTAGAGCCAAGAAAAGGACATATGAATATTTTGAAAGCATTTAAAATATTGATAAATAAATATAAAATGAATGCAAGTCTTGATGTTGTTGGAAATTTAGGTTGGGATTATGATAATATTTTAAATTTTATTCATAAAAATAATAAAGATAACATTAATTTATATACTTCAGTAGATGATGCAATGCTAGAACAATTCTATCGTCAAAGCGATGCCTTAATTGCAGGATCTTATGATGAGGGTTTTGGTTTGCCAATAGTGGAAGCTTTTTACAATGATATAAAAGTAATTGCCAGAGATATTGAAGTTTTTAGAGAAGTGGGGCAAAATAAAGTATTTTATTTTAGGAAGAATTCTACTCCCAAACAGTTAGCACTTTATTTAAAGAAATGGATAAATAATAGTTCAAAATTATTACCGAAATATGAGAAGATGACCTTTGCTACTTGGAAGGATACTTCTGATCAAATATTAAAAAAAATATTATGATAATAGTATTTAATGAATAATATTTAATTTGCAACTTTCAAATTCTTCATTTGGAAACCACTGTTTTCCCTCTTCAACAAGTGAAAAAATTATTTTATCATAACTCTTTTTATTAATCAAAAAAGATCTAATTTTTACTATATCATTAAAATTTATAACTAAATCTTCGTAATGACCACTTTCAATTTTAATTTTTTTATGTGAAAGATTTATTCCAGCTATTGTGTCCTGTGTTTTAGAGTTTAATAAATAACTTCTAATTGTGATTGGGTTTTTTTTATTAAAATTATTTATATCCCAAAATGAATTACTATTATTAAAAATTTTAACATTAATTTTATTGTAGTTTTGATTAATTAAGCCAAAAATTTTTCTTGGAAATTTCGAAACAATAATTTCACTTTTACTGCATTTAAACTTACCTGAATAAAAATTCTCATTCGGAGCTTTTGTATTTGGTATTTTTTTACTTAAAATCATTTCATTCTTTTGCATATTGTTAATGAATTTAATAATATTATCTTTTTTAAAGTGATTGTAGGAATTTTGTGGATCATAATTTTCGATAAAATAATTTAAATTGATTGTTGTTCCTAAATTGATCTTAAATTTTTTTTCATTCTTTGAAATAAAGTAAATCTCATTTGTAAAAATATTTTTAACTTTATTAAATTTATCAACATCAAAAGAGTCAATTTTTGCTACTATTGCTCTATTATCTTTATAATTAGGAAGGTTAATGAAAATATAAACTTTATCTGAGTTTTGAAAAATCTTATCTTTTGTAATTTTATTGATTGACAATTCAGATTTTAAATTAAGATATTGATTATAACTTTTTTGAAATTTAAATTTGTCACCGAATTTTTTTATACTTAAATCAGATAATCTATAGAGTCCTTTGTCATTTATGATTAAATTCTTTTTTTTATTATCTACAAAAAGATCAAAAAAACTTGTATCATAAGCATACTGTGTAAATAGTTTTTTTTTTGAATAAGTGCTTATGAATTCTGGTCTTTTCCATAATTGATAATTGGACTCCCAAAATACAATATTGCTATAATTTTTTATATTATCTAGTAATCCTTTTTGAAAAGATTTTGCAGCATTATCTCTAATTATTTTTTGTGGAGATAAAGTTTCATAGATGACATTTTTATTTGATGAAAAGTTAAGAAAACCCATCAAAGTTAATAAAATTGCAATAAAATGAATTCTATATTTATTTTTGAAATTTAATATTTTAAAAATTAGATACAAAAAAATTAAAATAGTGCCAAAATACTGAAGGTAAACTGGTAAATGAGCATAACCAAATCCTTTGTTTGGTAAATCAACTATATATTTTCCAGATAAGCCTATTGGCATTAAAGATATAAATAAGACTATATTAAGAGCAAAATATTGTTCAAAATTAATTTTAGAGAATAAAATTTTAGAATTTTTTTTTAAAAAAAAATAAATAAAAATACCGAATAATATAAAAATAATAACATCTAGATAACTAAAATTTATACTTTGGTTTTTGATTAAGAATGTAAGTGGAAAACTACCAATTAATTGTAAAATTATTGTAATCGAACTCTTAATTAAATCAAAACTAATTTCAGAACCATCGTAGCCACCTCCTTTTGAAAAAAGGATACTTTCCACAGGGCCAAAAATAAATGAATTTATAAAACGAAAATATATAATTAAAAGAAAAAATGAAATTGATATTTTTATAAAAATTTTACTTGTTTTAATTTTTTTATTTTTTTTATAATCATAATAAACATATAAAATTGAAAGAAAAAATGATGGCTCAAAAGTTCCACAAGTTAGAATATATCAAAATATTAAAAAATAATAATATACTTTTTTTTGTTGATCAAAATTTTTTAAAAAAAAAGAAATACTAGTAAAAAATAATAGTACCAAAATATTATAATGAGTAGGAAACATTAAAAATGGATCATGCCAATCCCTATATTGAAATAGAATTGGCAAAAGGACGAAAACTAATAATGTAAAGTAAATATTTTTTTTTGAGCTTAGATAAATAAAATATAAAAAAGAAAAAACCGATGATAAAATTAATACATAATGAGCTATCTTAATTAATACTACGGTGTTAAAAAATTCAAAAAAAATTACTGTTAATGGAGGAATTGTAAAATGTATTCTTCCATTAATTACTAGCCAATCTCTTATGTAAATATATATTATTTCAAATATATTCTTTTCTAAAATTATATAATATCCATTTAAAAGTGAATTAAATATATCATCACCAATAATTGGTGAGAAAAGCATTAAATAAGTTTGTGCAATAAAAAAAAATAAACAAAAATAAATCTCATAAATAGCACTTTTTTTAGGGTGTGATTTCATATTCTTCATGCTATATAGGCAATCAATGCTTGTTTCAGATTATATATTAAAATTTCTTAGCTCAAAAGGTGTAAATAAGGTTTTTCTTATTACTGGAGGTGCGATTGCTTTTGTCGTAGATGCATTTTCTAGGAATAAAAAAATTAAATATGTTTCAGTAGCTCACGAACAAGCTGCCGCAATGATGGCTGACTCATATTCAAGATTGGGTCCAAACTTTGGAGCAACAATGGTTACATCCGGACCAGGTGCCACAAACTTATTAACGGGGATTGCTTGTTCATGGTTTGACTCTATTCCAAATATTCACATTTGTGGCCAGGTAAATACTTATGAAACCTCAGAATTTAAGAAATCTACAAAAAACGTTAGACAGGTAGGATTTCAAGAGACTGATATTGTATCGATGGCTAAACCAATCACTAAATTTGCTTATAGAATAAAAACTTTAGAGGAAATTCCATTTATACTTGAAAAAGCATATCAAATTTCAGTTTCTGGTAGACCAGGGCCTGTATTGATTGATATCCCAATGAACTTCCAAAGACAAAAAATAATTTTAAATTTAAAAAAAAATAAATTAATTAAAAAAAAGACAAAACATAGTGATCTAAAATATTTAAAATTAATAAAACTCATAAAAAAAAGCAAAAGACCTTCAATTATTCTTGGTGGAGCAATTAGAATTTCAAATTCAATAACAAAAATTGAGAGATTACTTAAAGAATTTGACATACCTATTTTAACTACTTGGAGTGGATTAGACTCTATAGGTTATGATCACAAAAATTATATAGGAACTATTGGTGTTTATGGAAATAGAGCAGCAAATTTTACCGTTCAAAACTCTGATTTAGTTTTAAATATTGGAAGTAGACTTGATACCAGAATAACAGGAGGCAAACCAAACACGTTTGCAAGAGAAGCAAAAATAATCTCTGTTGATATTGATAAAAATGAACTATTTAAAAATCGAGGTTTAAAAAATTATGATACGTTTAATTGTGATTTAAATATTTTTTTAGAAAAATTTATTAAAATTTTATCAAAAAAAACAAATAGTCCTATTAGTAAACCTGAGTGGATGAAAAAGACCATGTTGTGGAAAAAAAAGTATCCAACTTTATCAAAGAAAGACATAGATCAAAAAAAATATGTAAATCCATATTTTTTTATAGACTCATTATCAAAAGAACTTAAAAAAGATGATATTGTAATAGCTGATGATGGTGCTCATCTAACATGGGCTGTACAAGCATTTAAGATAAAATATGGCCAAAGATTTTTTTCAGCATGGGGCAATTCACCTATGGGGTATGCATTTCCTGCAGCAATTGGCGCCTCGATTGCAAAAAATAGAAAAAAAATAATCTGTTTAGATGGGGATGGAAGCATTCAAATGAATCTTCAAGAATTGCACACATTAAAAAAGCTTAATTTACCAATAAAAATTTTTGTTCTTAATAATAATGGATATGGAATAATAAAGCAGTTCCAAGAAATTTATCTAGGAAAGAGATATGAGGCAACTGTTGAAAAAAAAGGTGTAAGTAATCCTAATTTTGAAAAGATTTGTAAAGCATTTGGTATAAAGTATATCCAAATCAAAAATCATAAAAACTTAAAGAGTATTTTAAAAAAAGTAACTTCAAGTAAATCTGGAATTTTTGTAGATGTACTCATAAAGCCAGATCAAAAAATTGTTCCAAAATTAGAATTTGGAAGACCTATAGAAGATTTGTCACCAAAATTATCAGATAAAGATTTTGAAGAAGAAATGGTGGTGAAAACACTAAGAAAAACAAAGCAAAAACTTTCTTTAACAGAAATTAATTAGTAATTGTTATAATATAAAAAATTACATCTTAAATTTGACTAATGAAGATAACGAATAATGACAAAAAAATTTATTTTTTAGGTCTTGCTGTTGTTGCTATTATTGCGCTGATTTGGTCCTATATTTTTGGTTTTTTTCATACAAGTGAGTGGAGCATACCGACTGGATATGGAGGTGATCTCTATTGGGTTTTGTCTATGGCAAAGTCTTATATGAACAATGAAGTTTTTCCGTTATTTTTAAAAGAAATCAAATTATTAAATGCACCTTATGTTGCTAACTGGAGTGATTTTCCAATAACAGAGGAATTCATATTTTTTTTTATGGGTTTATTGGGAAAGTTAACAAATTTATATTTCTCACATAATATTATTTTACTTTCTGGGCATTGTCTTGCAGGTTTATCTTTTTTTCTGGTAGCTTTAAAATTAGGATGTAAAAATTATAATTCAGCTGTATTTGCAATCTTATTTGGTTTAGGGCATTTTTTATTTGCAAGAGGGTCAGCACATATTATTCTTACATTTGTATTTGTAATTCCTATTGCTTTAATGATTTTAAGTGAAGTTTTAGATAATAAAGTAGAGTTGGGAAATAAAAAATTTAAATTATATCTTTTATTTTCTTTTTTGATTGGATGCTTCAACCCTTATTATACATTTTTATTTTGCATCTTTTTACTTTTTATTTTCATTTATAAATTTTTAAAAAGAGATTCAAAATATTTAATATCTATTATTTTTATTTTAGGATCAGCATGTGGATTTTTTTTGATGAATGCTGATACCTTATACTCAAATTTTATTAATGATGTAAATCTTAAGGCAGTTGGTAGAAATCTTGCAGCTTTAGAGGTTTATGGCATGAAGATGCCTGAGTTATTTTTTCCACCTTCTGGCCATCGAATAGACTCATTTTATAATTTTGGGATGACACATTATTATCACAAAGCTTATGTTAGAGGTGAAAGTTGGTCAAGTTATATAGGAATTTTAGGAGTTATAGGATTTACAACATTAATTTTCAATTCTTTAAACTCAATAAGAAATGGTTGGAAAAGCCTTGAAGTTAAAGTTTTAATATCAATTAATTGGATTTTTCTTTATTCATTAATCGGAGGAATAAATTTAGTTTTAGGTGTTCTAAATTTTCAAATTTTTCGTGCTCCAAACAGGTTTAGTATCTTTATATTTTGTATTTTACTTTTATATCTATGTATTAAATCTTCTTTAATCAAATCTAACCTAATAAGATATGCCCTATTATCATTTATTTTATTCATCGGGCTTTTTGATCAGTTGCCAAGACCTAATTTTTATTTCCAGGACCCCATAAAAATTAGAGTTAAATCAGATATAGAAATGGGTAAGGTTTTGATGAGAGAGCTTGGAAAGAATGATATGGTCTATCAATTTCCTTTTACAGAATTCCCTGAAGTGGGACCTGTAAAAGGCATGCAGGATTATGAACATTTTAGACCCTACATTAATACGAGGGATATTCATTTTACCTATGGAAACAACAAAGGTAGAGGCTCAGAACTTTGGCAAAAAAAAATTAAATTTGATGTAAACGGAAATTTTATAAAATTATTAGAAAGTTATGGATTTGATGCTGTTTATATAAATAAAAAAGCGTATGAAATAAAAGATAAAGATGATTTTCTTATAGTCTTCAAAAGACTTGGCTATAAAAAGATATTTGAGACAAATGAGATAGTTATTTTTAAAATAAATGGTCATAAAATTACTAAAGATATACCGCAAGAAAATATTTATGATCACAGATGGTCTCAAGACGAGATAACACATAGATGGGCAAAGTGGCCATCTGCAAAAATAACAATTTTTAATTGTTGTAATAAATATACTAATGGTATTTTTTTTAAGATTAGAGGAATAGATATAGGTAAATATGAAATATTTTTAAATCGAGAGTTAATTTTAAAGGGAAGTTTTAATAAAGTTGGTAAATATTACGATGTAATGATTGAAAAAAAATATCTCAAGAAAGGAGAAAATCAATTACTAATAAAAACAAATTTAAATAGAACTATAGCTGGATCAACAGATCCTAGACTTATTACATTTTCAATAAAGGATTTCCCCGAACAATGAAATATAAAAGAGTTGTTTTGAACTCAACAGATATATACAACTCAATTATTGGTGGAATAAGCAGATATAGTTTTGAATTATTTAAAATTATATCAAAAAATAGTGAGTTTGAAATATCAAGATATCCAAATTCAAGTTCATTTGAAAATAAAAAAAGATTAAGGTATTTAGATTTTTTAAGAAATTTGCCATTAGCTTATTCTATTAAAAAATATTATGAGGAAAAAAAATTTAAAAGGTTTACTTTGGCTGAAAATCAATTTGATATTTATCATGAAACTAATCATTTATTTAAGCCATTTGATAATAAAAAGATATTGACAGTTTACGACCTGTCTTGGATTTCTAACCCAGAATTTCATCCTAAAAAAAGGGTGCTTTTTATGGAAAAATATTTTGAAAATAGTTTAAGACAAGCTTCGGCTATAATCACAATATCTAATCATGTTAAAAAAGATATTATTGAAACATTTAATATATCTGAAAAAAAAATTATTGTTACTTATCTTGGGTGCGCATCTAGTTTTAAGAAGGATTTAGAAGAAAACTATGTTCAAAATTTTTTAAAATCAAAAAAACTAAAAAAGAATAATTTTTTATTAATAATTTCTACACTTGAGCCGAGGAAAAACTTAATTAATGCAATCAGAGCTTATAATAATTTGTCAGTAGATAAAAGTGAGTTGCCATTAGTGATTGTCGGCTCTCTAGGATGGAAATATGACAAAATTTTAGAATTAATTAGTAACACTAAAGGAGTAGTTCATTTTAAAAACATAAAAGATGAAGAACTAAATATTTTGTTGTTTTCTCAAAAATTTTCAATTTTTAACTCTTTTTCCGAGGGATTTGGTCTACCTATAATTGAGTCAATGAGTTTTTCAAAACCAATCATTACAAGCGACAACTCTTCAATGAAAGAAATTGGCGAAAACTATGCAATTTTAAACGATCCTAATGATGTTGAGGGTTTAACAAAAAAAATGACAAATTTAATTAAGGATGGTGAATTATACAGTCAATATTCACAAAAATCTTTTAAGAGAAGTTTGGACTTTTCTTGGGAAGAATGTGGAAAAAAAACACTGGATGTTTATAGATCTGTATCAGAAAGTTAAAATATCTATAGTTAGATGAAAATATTACACATATATAAAACTTATTATCCCGATACAATTGGCGGCATCGAAAGATCCATTAAAAATATAATAAATGGAACTAAGGCATATGGCTTAAAGCCAAAGGTTTTGTCTACTTATAAAAAAAAAGCAAGTAGGTATATCTCGTTTAAACAAAATTTTGAAATTTCTAGTATGCCAGTATCATTATCTTTGATTTTAAACTTTAAAAAAATTATTAGAGAGTTTGATATTTTACATTATCATTATCCTTGGCCATTCATGGATATTTTACATTTATTTTTGAACGTCAAAAAGCCAAGTTTGATTACATATCATTCGGATATTGTAAAACAAAAAAAATTAAAAATTTTATATAATCCGTTAAAAGAATTATTTTTTTCAAAAGTTGATAAAATTATATGCTCTTCAAAAAATTATCTAAATTCAAGTAAAGATTTAAAAAAATTTCATAAGAAAACAACCGTAATTCCTTTTGGAATTAAAAAAAGTGATTATTATATTGATAAAAAAAAAATAGAAATTTATAAAAAAAAATATGGTTCAAATTTTGTAATCTTCGTTGGTGTTTTAAGATATTATAAAGGTTTAAATTACTTAATAGATGCAATTTCTCAAACTAATTATAAACTTTTAATAGTTGGGAATGGAAAAAAATATAATGATATTCAAAATCATATTAAAAAAAAATCAAATAATATAAAAATATTAAGAAATATTACTGATAGTCAATTACCCTATTTGATAAAACTTTCAAAATGTTTAGTTCTACCTTCTCATTTAAGGAGTGAAGCATTTGGCTTTTCTTTACTGGAGGGGTTAATGTTTGGCAAACCTTTAATATCCTGTGATATTAAAACTGGTACTTCTTTTATAAATAAACATAACTTAACTGGCTATGTTGTTAAGCCAAAAAGTGTAATTCAAATTAAAAATGCCTTGGATAAAATTTTTATAAAAAAAACTAATAGAATTAATTTTGAAAAAAATTCTTTAGCAAGGTTTAAAAATTACTTTACTCAAGAAAAAATGGCAAAAAGCTATATTAAGCAATATAGATTAATATTAAATAACTCTAATAGAAGTTATTGATAATAAATGAAAATAGTATATTAAAACTTTTATAATGAAATTAGTTATATTAGCAGGTGGTATTGGTACGAGAATTTCTGAAGAGTCACAATTAAAACCAAAGCCAATGATACATATTGGCGGCAAACCAATTCTTTGGCACATAATGAAGATTTATTCAAGTTATGGAATTAATGAATTCATAATATGTTGTGGTTATAAAGGTGAGCAAATTAAAAGATATTTTGCCGATTATTATTTAAATAATTCAGATGTTGAATTTGATCTTAAAAATAATAATTACAAAACAATAAAAAAAACAAAAGAAACTTGGAAAGTTACAACAATTGATACTGGTCAAAAATCAATGACTGGTGGAAGGCTGGCAAGAATTAAAAAATATTTAAAACCAAATGAAACCTTTTTTATGACTTATGGAGATGGTGTAGGATCAATAGATATTAAAAAACTTTTGTTATTTCATAAAAAAAATAAAAAAATTGCCACTATGACGATTGTTAAACCGCCTGGAAGATTTGGAATGGTTAAATTAAAAAAAAATATGGTTACAAGTTTTGTCGAAAAACCTTCGGGTGATGGTTCATGGATAAATGGTGGTTTTTTTGTAATGCAAAAAGAAGCCTTAGATTTAGTAAATAATGATAAAGATATTTGGGAGAGAAAACCACTAGAAACACTAGCTAAGAAAAATCAGTTATCAGCGTTCAAACATAATGGGTTTTGGAAAGCGATGGATACATTGAGAGATAAAATAGTATTGGACGAACTGTGGAATAAAAAAAAAGCTCCATGGAAAGTTTGGTAAACTTTGAAAAAAGAATATATTTTTTGGAAAAATAAAAAAGTTTTAATTACTGGACATACAGGCTTTAAAGGATCTTGGTTAAGTTTTTGGCTTAATTCACTAGGTTCCAATGTGTTTGGGTATTCAAATTTTCCAGATTATGAGCCTTATGGTTATAAATTTTTTAATTTAAAAAAAAAAATTAAAAAAGAAAAAATAGGTGATATTAGAGATTTTACAAAAATTAAAAATTTTATTAAAAGTGTAAAGCCTGAAATAGTATTCCATTTAGCAGCCCAACCACTTGTAAGAAAATCATATTCTAATCCTATTGAAACTTTACAAACTAATATAATTGGAACTGCAAATATTTTAAATGCTTGTAGAGCTGTTAAAACTGTAAAATCGATTGTAGTTATAACAACCGATAAATGTTACGAAAATATTGAAAAAAACAATTATAGTTACAAAGAAACTGATAAAATGGGTGGATATGATATATATAGCGCTAGCAAAGGTAGTGCTGAATTAATCACTTCATCATTTAGAAGAAGTTACAAAGAAGATTTTAAGGATTGTATAATTTCAACAGCAAGAGCAGGAAATGTTATTGGTGGAGGTGATTGGTCAAAAGATAGATTGGTACCAGATATAATAAAATCAATCCAATCAAAAAAAACCCTAAAAATTAGATACCCAGAGGCTGTGCGTCCATGGCAACATGTTATAGAACCTTTGGGGGGATATATGAGATTAGCTTACTTATCTTATACTATTAAAAAAAATCATTTGGCTTCATCTTGGAATTTTGGACCTAACAAATCTGCTTGTATTTCTGTTAGGCAAATATTGATGCAATTTAAGAATAGATATGAAGATAAACTTCGATTTTTAATGCCAAAAAAAAAATATTTACATGAAGCAACATATTTAATGTTAGATGTAAAAAAAGCCAAAAAACATTTAAATTGGTCTCCAAAGTGGAGTGTTAAAAAAGCAATAGATTACACAAACGATTGGTATGATGCTTTAAATAAAAAAGATTTTAATGAAATTTTAAGAATAAGTAAAAATCAAATATATGATTATATGAGATCAAAATAATTTATGGAAAATATTAAAAAAACTATAACAGTTGTGACTCCAACTTTTAATGAGGAGCAAAATATTGAAAAAGTTTACTTAGAGGTAAAAAATGTTTTTAAAGAATTAGAGGATATTCAATACAATCATTTGTTTATTGATAATGACTCAAAGGACAATTCTCAAAATATATTGAGAGAAATTTCTTTGAGAGATAAAAATGTGAAACTAATTTTCAATAGGACAGATTATGGTCACATAAAATCACCTTTTCATGCAATTAGACAAACAACTTCTGATGCTACAATTTTTTTGGTTTGTGATCTTCAAGATCCTCCTAATCTTATTAAAGAATTCATATCTAAATGGAAATCTGGTTCAAAATTAGTCTTAGGAATAAAAAAAAGTAGTAAAGAAAACTCTTTAGTTTTTTTAATAAGAAAAATTTATTACAAACTTCTTAACTCAATATCTTCAGAAAATTTACAAGAAAATTTCTTAGGTTTTGGATTATACGATAAGCAAGTAGTAGATTATTTGAAAAAAATTGATGATCCTGAACCTTATTTGAGAGGATTAGTTATTGAAAGTGGTTTTAAACCTGATTTAATTAAATATGACCAAGATAAAAGAACTGCTGGTATAACCAAAAATAATTTTTTGACACTTTATGATTTGGCTATGATTGGAATTACCTCATATAGTAAAGCTCCTCTAAGAGTAATAATTCTAATTAGTTTTTTACTTGGATTGATTTCTTTAAGTATTAGTGTTGTATATTTATTTTATAAATTATTATTTTGGAATGAATTTCAGCTTGGAGTAGCGCCTATAATTGTACTATTTACATTTTTATTTTCAATTGTTTTATTTTTTTTAGGTATAATAGGCGAATATATATTATCAATACATATCAGGTTGAGAAAAAGACCACTAGTTATTGAAAAGGAAAGAATAAATTTTGATTAAACAAAATTTTTAATTTTCATTATTAAGTGTTTTGAACATTTTTTTTTAAGGAAGTAAATAAGTCAAAAAGTGTTTTCGAAGCTATTTCATCTGATTTTCCAATATTGTAGATGTATTTATCTGGATTTTCATTAGCCAAATGATCAGTAGACAGAAGTATTTCAATTTTATTAATAATTTCATCTAAATTATTAGGATTTGCAATTAATCCAATTTTTTGTCTGATTGATATTTCAATTGGATCTAAATTGATTCTTGAATATTCAGGGTTATTGACTTTTTTTACAGTATCTAAAAAGAGGACAGGTTTTTTATATGCAAAATAATACTCCAATGCAACCCCAGACCAATCACTTATCATCAAATCTGATGTTTCTAGTGAGTTACTTGAAGATATATCTGACTCAATTTTAAAGTTTTTGTAAATGGAGTATCTCTTTTCAATTATCTCAATTATTTTTTTGTTTTTTCTAAAGGTCATAGGGTGAGGTCTTAATGTTAATTCATATTTACTTAATATTTCTTCAATAAAATTAAATATTATTTTTGTCTCTATAATTCCATTTTGACCCCATGTAGGTGCCATAAGAATATGTTTAAGTTTTTTTTTATTTGCAGATAAAGGTTTATTTTTTATTAAATAATCTAACCTTGAATATCCGTGTTTAATAAGTTTTTTTTTTTTTAATTTGTAAATTTTTTCTGTCTGCTGTATTTCGTTTAATTGATGTGGCCCAGCACAAAATATACAATCAAAATTATCAAACGCTCTACTTCTGTAAATCATATGAGAACTAACCATTGAATGCTGTATATATACGTAATAAACATTTTTTTTGGATTTTTTTATTTGAAAATTATTTAGATCAGGCATTGTCATGACTAAAATACTGGTGTTCATATTTTGAAACATCCAATTTCTTATTGATTCACTCTGTATGTAAAAAGCATTAAATTTGTCACTCTTTATTTTTAATCCAGGATCTTGTTTATCTGAACTTATATAACATAAATTTATTGAATGATTTTTTAGAATTTCTTTAATAATTTCAGAAAAATATATCCAGTAACTTCTATTTTCAGAATAAAAGGTTATATTTTTTTTATCTATTGGTAGAGATTGATAATTAACAAGATTATTTAATTGATTAAAAAAGTTTATCATCTCTATCGTTTTATGTTTAAGATAATTTACAAAATTTATCTAATGTATTTTTAGAATATAGTTTTTTATAAAGATTTAAGTCCTGTATGCTATCAACTTCAAGCCACCCGTTTTTAACAATTACAGCTTTTATTTTAATATTATTATTAATTAATAATTGAATAAAAGTTGTTAAATACATATTTTGAAAATTATTACCATCATAGAATTTTTTCTTATCTAACTTTTGATAAAATTTTATCAATTTATTAATTACTCTACCTTTTACTTTAATTAAACCTGTATATTGTCCATTGATGTTTTTGTAATTATTTGTTTTTTTTCCAACCTCTTTTAAAAAATTTTTTTTATCTAGTTTTAGACTTTCAGCATCAGAAAGAGGGTTTTTAAATCGTAACTTCCAATAATTCAACCAATTTTTATCAATCATTACACAAATATCATTTTTTTCATTCATTACTTTTAAAAGATTTTTTTTTTCATAAATTATATCACCATAAGTAATTATTAAATCCTCACTATTATTTTCCTTTAAAAATTTCATTGCTGAAAATAAACTCACAACCATATTTGATTTATTATAATTTTTATTTTTAAAATTTATTAATTTAAATTTTTTTAACAGATTTGATTTATAGCCACTTACAATCGCAATATCTTTAATTTTACATGATTCAAATAATTCTAATTGTCTTTCTAAAATTGATTTACCAAAAAGTTTAACTAGTATTTTAGGTTTATTTTTTGTTAGAGGTCTAAGTCTTTTTCCAGAACCTGCAGCTAATATTAAAACCCTTGTCACTTTAAAAAATTCTTAATTAACTTTTGTTCAAAACTATTTTTTTTACTCCTTCTTTCAGGATGCCACATAATTCCATAAATTCTATATTTTCTATGTTTAATACACTCTACTTTACCATCCTCTGACTCAGCCAAAATATCTAATTTTTTAGAAATATCATTTTTTTCCATACCCCAATTATGATAACAAGGAACTATTAAACTTTTTTTTCTTTTTATAAAACCCATCGTTTCACTAAATTTTATCTTATTATTTTTTTTACTATGATGTTGTATTTTTTTTATGGAACCTCCAAAATAAACATTTAATAATTGCATTCCTCGACAAATTCCTAAAATCGGAATTTTTTTTTTAATAGATATACTTATAAGCTCTTTTTCAAACCTGTCTCTTATCAAAGAAAATTTATTTCTATTTTTGTTTTGAAAATTGACATCATTTCCACCTGATAAAACTAGTGCATTTATTCTTATATTTTCCAAAATATCTTTTGCTCTCATTGTGTTTGATAAGGGTATGCTTTGGTAACCAATTTGATAAAAAAAATTATATAACCTATGATCTAAAGAATCTCTTACTTCTCCATAGTCTTTAAATTCATCTATTCTTTGTGTAATTCCTAAAATTTTCACCATAGTTAATCTATCAAACTAATTAAACCATTTTTACAATCAAGTTTAATTTTGTCATTATTTCTTAACTGGTTATAAAATTTGTCACCTATTCCAATTGCAGCTGGCAAATTAAGTTCGGCTGATCTAATAGCCATATGAGAATTTGCTCCCCCATATTTAGTTATTAAACCTTTTATTTGATAATTAAATATCCAATCGTAACCTGGATCTGCATGATCAATAACAATAATGTTATTTTGAATATCTTTAAAATTTTTATTTTCATTTAAAAATTTTATTTCAGATATTATGATATTTTTTGTAATATAATTTGGCTGTGCATTATTTTCTTCAAAACATAAAAAATCATCCTTGTTTTTTATAAATGCTGGTAATGTAAAAATTTCATTGTATCTATTTTCTTTCTCTCTTTTTCTAATTATCTTTTTAATATTCATTAAATTAAATCTTCTTTTATCAATTTTCAAAAAATCTTTATATTCTAAATTGCTTATATCTTTTTTGCTTAAGCAATTACTCCTAGCATACTCATTATAGTAATCTAATGCTAAGCTTATGTTTTTGGTAAATTTAAATTTAATTTCTTCCCTCATTAAAATAGATCTTTTAATATAATCTATAAATTGATTGACAGACATTTTTAAATCTAATTTCATTATAATCTTCTTTATTTCATATTCTTGTTTAAGGTTAATCTTAAAATCTATTTTCTTAATTTCTTTCTTTTTATTTGATTTAAAATAGTAATTAGGATTTTCATGATAAGCTTCAATTGTATTGTCATATGTACCTGGTCTTAAATGTCCGTAAGTTTTAATAAGGTTTGTTAAACTCACTTTTTTTTTTGAATATCTTGCTAAATCATTTTGCAAATTTTTTGATATCGTATGCAATGATTTCATAAATTGTTCATAATCTTTTTCTGAAAAAATATCCAGGTCGACGAAACTTTTTAAAAAATTGCTTGCAATGAATGCGTGTCTTGCAGCATGAGCAAATGTTGGAGTTCCATAAAATTTACAATCTTGTATTAATTTATTTGCTTTTTTTAAGGGGGAAATTTTCTTTATAGATAGATTATTAAAATTTTTTATTAATTTATTTATTGGAGAAATTGTATTTTCATAATTTGAAATTTGTTTTTTTGTAATTTTTTTTAGTTCATTTTCATAAAAATTTAATTCCTTGAATGTAAAATGTTTATTTTTAAAGCGTTTCTTTAAATCATTTTTTAATGTTGGGGTCCAAGAAGTAAAAACGACCTTAAATTCAAGTTTGTCATGGTACTGTGGTTTGTCTTCTAAAATCTTTAGACAATTATCAATTATCTTTTTGGTCAAGCTTGAATTAATTTTGATTGGTATAAATGATTTTATAGATGCATTTATTTCTACATATGGTTGACCAAAAAATTTGGTAATTAAAGGGTACTTTCCCAAATCTTTATACCCAAATTTTTTTCTTTGTTTAGCCCAAACGTCATCTGATATTAGTTCACTGTATAAACTAAAGGATAGTGGACTAGGTCTTTTACCAATCATCTCTGCTGGATTCCAATCAGACATATTACTAAAAAAAAATTTATCACTTTCAGGACTTGATTTTTTAATCAAATAATCGTTATAAAATTTTTCAATGTATCTAATTTTTTGATCAAAATTTTCAGTTGCTTCATCAAATTTTCTATGATCTATTGTTATTGGTCTTACTTGAAAAATATGCACTATATTTCTTGAGTCTATAGCAAATTCAATATCTAGTTTATCAAATGAAAGTAAATCTTCTATTTCTTGTACCCCTTTAATCAAATTTATTAAATTGGGTTTAAATTTTTTTATTTTTTTAATATGTTTTTTACTAAGTATAATTATTCTATCATTTTTACTTTTTCCAGATGTCACAAGATCAGTGTTATTTTTGCTTTGATCAAAATTTATTTTATAATAAGGAGCACCTGTATCTAAGTCGCATGTAAATACTACACCAGAACAAATTAGATCATTCTTAATATATTTTTGTAAAAATATGTAATCATTATTTAAGTCTTTATTTTTGCCATAAGAAGAAATTACTTTATTAATAGCTTGATTTAATTTTGTTTTATCTAGTGAACTAACGTTAGGTATACTAATAAATTTTCCAGCTAAAGATTGGTTTTTACTATCTTCCCTTGATGAACTGCTTCTTACAATTAAATTCTTATTTTTAAATTTTTTGGCAATTAATTTAATTATATTTTTCTTATCTCTATTCCACTCATTAATGTTAAAGCTTATTTGAAAACCAATTTTTGTTTTTTTAACCATAGGATATAATCGTTGCAATGTTTTAGATTTATTGCCAATTAAAAAGTTGGTTAAGTCTTGGGGCTCGTTTAGTTCAGCCCACTTATATGATAAATCAATATATTCAATATTAAATTTTTCTTTTTTTAAATGATTAATAAAATCAAGGAATGTTTTCCCAATTTTTTTTTTTTTATAATTTAGGATTTTTTTTGCAATTTTTTTTTTAAAATATACTAAGCCAGTAAACTCAGCAGTTTTTAATAACATGTCTTTATCAATAAATTTTACTAATTCCGCTTTTTTGAAGTCCTCGGTTGATCTTTTTTCAAATCTTTTTTTATATTGAAGATCAATACCTATTGCTATATCGGCTTTAACTTGTTTTATTTTAGTTATCTCTTCTTTTCTAAAAATAGTATCTGAGTAAGTAAATAAAATATCATTATCAACTTTTGGAATACTAAAAACAGTATTTAATATTGTTTTTTTTTTCCAATTTTTAACAAAGATATAATTTATTTTGGGGTATCTTTTAATTACATCATTTATCTTATAACCACCTAAGATATTTAGACTTCTATTTTTGATTCCTTTAAAACTATCTATTTGCCAATCAATTATAGTTTTATTTTTTGAATATTTTTGAAGTAATGATGGAATTACGCCAGCATAGGGTTTCCCAGCTCCAATAATAAAAATATCAATTTTCATAATTTTAGTAAATTATTTTTTTGAATTTTTATTTAATGAATTATCCTCAATTTTTTTTTTAAAGAAAAACTTTTTAATTTTATAATAATAAGATTTAAATGTTACCATCCCTGCTACAAAGAAACCAATTATAACTGTTAATATATAACTTGCAGATGAAGGATCTATATATGCATGACTATAACTTGTAGTTAACAAATAAATTATAAATGAAAATTTAATAATTTCTTTCATGACTCTATCTATACAAGTTTTTTATTTTAATTCTATTCAAAATAAATTTGTTTAATAGCAAGACCTAAATCTCTAGTATCAGATCCTATATTAAGTTTTTTTTCAGATATTGCGCCTTCAATCAAAATCTCAATTAAGTTATATTTATCTTTATATATGTTTTTTTGATTTATTTCAAATTTTATCTTATTAGGAAAATTTTTATTTTGATAATTGTAAGAAACTTTTCCTATTTGTTTTTTATTTAAAAAAAATTTGGCTGACAACGTTTCATTTTTTTCATTTACAAAGGCGTCTAAAATATCAAAAGATAAAAAGTTTAATTTTCTATTTTCAGGTAATTTTAGTGCAAATGTTACTTTATTATCTTTTGTCCATGAACCCCAATGATTTATTATATCCATACCATCAATAAATATATCATCGACATAAGTTATAATTTTTTCATTTTTTGTCTCGTAAAATAGTTTTATTTTACCTTGATTGTATTTATTGAATTTTTTGCTAAAAAATAAGTCCAAATCAAATTCACCTCTCTTAATTTTTTCTTGAGGTTTTAATTTTAAAATTTGATTGTCATTGAAATCAACCAATAAATTTTGGTAATCTGCCGAACTACTTAAATAGTTTTGATGTTCAATTAATGAAAAAAATCTCTGATTAAATTTTTTTTTTTCTTTTGCAAAAATATCGTTACCTTCTATTTCTTTATTTACTTTTAAATTTAGTAAATTTAATATAGTTGGATTAATGTCTAACAATTGCGTTTTTTTATTAGAATAAGTCATTTCACCATAGGAATAAGCTGGTTTAATCATTAATAGTGCTCGTGCATGAGCTTCCAAACGTTCTATAGAGTATGGACTTAACTGATTATCAAATGGAATCTTACTATCTTTAAATACTTTGAGAGAATTTTTTTCAACAAGTTGCGTCACAGCGTGTGATCCATGATCACTATAAATTATTATTATTGAGTTATTGTATTGATTTGTTTCTTTTAATTTGCTTATAAAATCACTTACCAAAGATATGGCGCATGTTGATTGATTATAATAGTCATAAACTAAATTAGATGTTCTACTTTCATACCATTTACAATTATTATCAAATGAATATGGATAATGAGGTATGGTTAAGACCACATAGGTAAAAATATTTTTTTTGTCAAAAGTTTCAAGATTTTTTATTAACGATTTTGTGGCTAATATTGTATTAAATTGACCCCCCAAACCATCTTGAGATTTTATTGCTTTAGACGGAATTGATTGATTTAATATTGTAAACAATTTTTTTCCTAAATTTTCACCAAATTTTATTGCCTTTTTTGAAAATAAGTTTGGTGAATACTTTATTATTAGAGTTTGTGTAAATTTAATTATTAGTGGATGTTTAATATTATTTTCTTTTAAAATTTCTTTATTTGAATAAATTTTATCAAAATTTATTTTTTCACTATATTGTTTAAAAATATTCTTACCATAAAGTTGCATATAATAGCCGGCTTCTTTTAATTCATACAATAATCCTTTTTTTAATTTCTCTTCCCATTTTTTTTTTGTCTGTCCTTTATACGTGGTGCTAGTTATCAAACTTAAAACAGAATGATGTGTATATGGGTAATTTGCTATATTTTTTTTAAAAAAAGTGAAGCCATTTAGATTCTCATAGATATCATTATTATCTTTTAAAATTTTTTCTGCAAAATCACTTTGAAATCCATCTAAGTGAACCAAATATATATTTGGTAAATCAGATACTTTATCTAATTTTTCAATTATCTTACTTTTTTTATATTTTAGGTTATTATTCTTTGAAAGACTTAATATAATACAAATTGATAATAGTATTATAGATAAAAAAATAATGAATGTTGTAATAGTTTTTTGATAAATTACTCGATATTTGGAAAAATAATATATTACTAAAAATATAATTACGAATATTTCACCTATATTAAAAAAAAATGAAGTATCGGTACTCAAATTTTGAAGACCAATTAATCCAACTTGTGGTGGAAATAACACATCATTAAACAAAATAATTGAAGTAAATAAAATTATTGAGTGGACAAAAAAAGATGAAATTTTTGTTGAGGCCAAATATAAGATAAAATAAGTTAAAATTAATATAACGGTTGCGAATAAACCAAATAGTAAATTATATATTAATAACCAGTAATCATAGTCCAAATCAGTTATATTAGAAAGAAATAAGCTTGATGGAATAAGGACAAATACAGAGCAATAAAAAAATAATATGAAATATAATGACTCTTTTTTACTTAAGGTTTTAGGATAATCAATTTTCATTTCTGATCATTATTTTTTTATTTAAAAAAGAATAAATATTAGCAGTATCAAAATTTAAAATTTGAATATCATTCTTATGTTTAATTTTCACAATTTTTTTATGATTTAAATCAAAATATTTCATATTCTTGAAATTTATTTTTTTTAAGTTTTTTGTTTCTAAATTTATATCTTTAACTTCACCAACAAAAATATCATAATTTTTATTATAGATATTTTCCCCATGATGTAAAAAATATACTTTGTTTAAATTTTTTCTTTCTTTAATTTTATTAAAATCATGAAATGGATAACAAAACTCCAACTTATATTTTTTATAATCACAAAAAACTAACTTTTTCTTAGCATAAAGTGCATAAAACCACATCCAATCATGTGGTTTGTTCATTTCTCTAATTATAAGATCTCCATCATTTAATTCATTCAA
>Ga0181553_10000862_pt1 | contig 26828 bp, 20 predicted proteins | sample 011ome_17_FD_133753 | JGI IMG/M metagenome (GOLD analysis project Ga0181553, IMG submission 133753) | Coastal salt marsh microbial communities from the Groves Creek Marsh, Skidaway Island, Georgia - 011502XT metaG (megahit assembly) | ecosystem: Environmental > Aquatic > Marine > Intertidal...
GCCTTGGCAGTATTGGCTGCATCCTGACCAGTCATGGAATCCACAACAAAGAGAGTTTCCACCGGATCCGCTACCGAATGGAGCATCTTGATTTCGGCCATCATCTCTTCATCCACCGCAAGACGGCCGGCGGTATCAACAAACAGCACATCAACAAACTGCTTTTTCGCCTCGGCGATAGCGTCTTTTACTATTTGCTCAGGCTTCTGCGAGGGATCGCTGGGAAAGAATACTGCCCCTACTTCATCGGCCAGAGTTTCCAGTTGCTGGATCGCAGCAGGCCGGTAGACGTCAGCACTGACCACCATGACAGATTTTTTCTGGGTGTTTTTCAGCCAGTAAGCCAGTTTAGCAACCGAAGTGGTTTTACCAGCACCCTGCAAACCAGCCATGAGCATGACTGCAGGTGGCGTTGTCTTCAGGTCCAGGGCTTCATTAGCCTCGCCCATCAGTGACTGCAATTCCGCCTGGACAACCTTGATAAAGGCCTGGCCCGGCGTCAGGCTTTTAGTCACTTCTGTGCCAACTGCACGGAACTTCACCTTGTCGGTAAATTCCTGCACTACGGGCAATGCAACATCCGCTTCCAGCAATGCGCGCCTGACTTCCCGCAGGCTTTCCTGGATATTCTCTTCAGACAGTTTGGCCTTGCCAGTAACGGCACGCAGGGTTTGCGACAGACGATCCGTAAGATTTTCAAACATGGAGAACTGGTATTCCGGTCAACTTAACTATGAAAGTGCGCCATTCTACAAAATCACGCTGACGGAACACAGGGTTAATTCAGTTAATCCGCTCTCATCGCCAGATAAATAAAGGCTTCAATGGATCAGGTAGTTATGAGAGACTTTTGCCCATGATTAGTTCTGCAATCAGCATCATAGCTGCAATCAGCTACGCGTTGGGCTCCCTGTTTCAACGCCAGAACCTGACAAGTGATCAACAGAATCGCCGCAAGGTAGTCTCTTGCGGCATTATCGCTGTCATTACCCATGTGGTTGTCATTGTTCAAATCACTGTTTTGCCAGAGGGTTTGGATTTCGGGCTTTTCAAGGTCGCCTCACTGGTGAGCTGGGTAATTGTCGTTACTGTCCTGATCAGTAGCTGGAAAAAGCCTCTCGACAACCTGTTCCTCTATCTGTTTCCGCTGGCACTGATTTGCCTGCTTGCATCAAACTTTATCCCAAGCGCCTATACCCCCCAGGCTGATTATTCAGCCGGTGTCACCCTGCACATCATGCTCGGCATTCTTTCTGTCAGTGTTATTACTATTGCCGCATTCCAGACAATTGTTATTTCTTTTCTGGACAAACTGCTCAGGGAAAAGAAATCCTTCAGACTTGTAAGCCACCTTCCTCCATTGGAAACGATGGAATCCCTTCTCTTTGAAATAATCTGGATAGGGTTGGCACTGCTAACAGGTGTACTGGTGACAGGTGTCCTTTTCATGGAAGATTTCCTGGGCCAACATCTGAGCCACAAGACTGTACTGTCTGTTATTTCCTGGGGCGTATTTCTCATTCTTTTGTGGGGCCGTCACCAGTTGGGCTGGCGAGGCAAAACAGCTAACCGCTGGATACTCACCGGATTCACTTTTCTTCTACTGGCCTATTTCGGCAGTAAATTTGTCCTGGAAATCATTCTGGATCGCATATAACTGTGAACGATAATTCTCTGGGTATCCTGCTTGGGATCCTTGCCTTTCTGATCTTGTTGTCGGCATATTTTTCGAGTTCGGAAACAGCCATGATGGCGTTGAACCGTTACCGATTACGCCACCTGATCAAACAAAAACATCGCGGAGCGATACGTTCAGGCAAACTTCTTGAGCGTCCGGACAGGCTTATTGGCATCATCCTGATTGGAAACAACTTCGTGAACATTCTGGCGACTTCTATCGCCACCGTAATCGCTATCCGGCTCTGGGGAGATGGCGGCATCATCGTCATGTCTATGATACTGACCATGGTCATTCTGATTTTCGCCGAAGTGACCCCCAAAACAATTGCCGCACTTTATCCGGAAAAGATTGCTTACCCTTCGAGTCTTTTACTGCAGCTGCTTCTGAAAATTTTTTATCCGCTCGTCTGGCTGGTCAATACCATTTCAAATTACCTGGTCAAGATTCTTGGCTTTGAATCTGACGACGATGAATCCCATCACCTGACGCCGGACGAGTTGCGCACCGTACTGGATGAAAGTGGCGCCCTAATTCCAGCCAAGCGTCATGGCATGCTTATGAATATCCTTGACCTGGAAAAAGCAACAGTCGAAGACATTATGGTGCCGCGTAACGAAGTGATTGGTATTGATATAGAGGATGATATCAGCGAAATCCTGGAGACAATTGGCAACAGCTCACACACCATAATGCCTGTATTCAAAAAGGACCTGAACGATGCCATCGGATTTATGCACCTGCGCAATATCTCCAGCATGATTGGCGTCGAAGGGATCAACAAGGCCGAACTGATGCAATTAACAGATGCTACCTATTTCGTTCCTGAAACCACACCACTGCATACACAGCTATTTAAATTTCAGAACAGCAAACGGCGTATGGCCATGGTGGTTGATGAGTATGGTGACGTCCAGGGTATCGTGACATTGCAGGATATACTTGAAGAAATCGTAGGCAATTTCACTACTAATTTCACAGAGGAAACCGATGACATTTTTCCACAGGATGACGGCTCATACCTGATTGATGGAACTGCCACCATTCGTGATATTAACAAAACACTTACCTGGACATTGCCAACTGACGGACCGAAAACACTGAATGGGCTGCTCACTGAAATGCTGGAAATTATTCCGGAAAAAAATGTATGTGTCCGCCTCCCCGGTCACTATGTTGAAATCCTGCATGTCAAAGACAACGCCATTAAAACAGTAAAAATGCGCGAGATGAAAAAATCAACACATGCCAAACAAGCCAATCTTTTTCAGTAGTCTGCTAACGATATGAAATTTTGTCACGCATGCGGCAGTGAAGTTGAATTGAAAATCCCTGACAACGATGACAGGGAAAGATTCGTCTGCACATCTTGCGATGTCATCCATTACCAGAATCCCCGCATCATAGTCTGTACTTTGCCCTGCCATGAAGACAAGGTGCTGCTATGCAAACGCTCTATAGAACCCCGGTATGGCAAATGGACCTTGCCAGGTGGCTTCATGGAAAACGATGAAACAATTCATGAAGGAGCAAAACGGGAAACACTCGAAGAAGCCTGCGCCAGGATTGAACTACATGGGCTTTATACCTACTTCAGTCTGCCACATATCAACCAGGCGCATTTGTTCTTCCGCTCTACCCTGACAGACCTGGATTTTGCAGCGGGGGCTGAAAGCCTGGAAGTGGAACTCTTTGAAGAAAAAAACATCCCCTGGGATGAAATTGCTTTCCTACCTGTAGCCAATACACTGGAACATTACTTCAGGGACCAGAAGAAAGGCGATTTTCCCCTGAGATCAGCTGATATCATAATTGGCGCAGATGGCGAACGGCTAATAAAACCGCATGACTGAATCAGATAACAATTTCACCACGACCACCCTGACAAGACTGGGCGGTAAAAAATCCGGCGAGCAAAGTGATTCTATTACTGTTGAAGAACCCCTTGAAATTCGTCTTGGTTATACCGACCCCATTAAGGGTAAAACACATAAAAGCCTGTCCATTACCATGCGCACACCCGGTGATGACATCAACCTGGTCTGTGGATTCCTTTACAGTGAAAGCATTATCCGACACGTGGAAGATATCGCTTCCATCGATGATGACACTGACAACGTCATAAGAGTGGAGCTCAAGGATGATATTTCGTTTGATCAGCTAAGACTCGAACGGCATTTCTACACGACATCAAGTTGTGGTGTTTGCGGCAAGGCGTCGCTGGACGCACTCAGCACAAGCGGTTTTGATGTCCTGCTTGATAACAGCTTCAGTATCAGCCGCCAGAATCTTTTCCAGTTAAGTGACAGGTTACGGCAAAAACAATCACTGTTTGAGCTCACTGGCGGCTGTCACGGGGTGGCTACTTTCAACAGCAACGGCGATATCGTTACTGTTGCCGAGGATGTTGGCCGCCATAACGCCATGGATAAACTGGTGGGCAGCATGCTGCGCGCCAGGCTGCTGCCAATGCAGGATATGGGCATCATCGTCAGTGGGCGAGCCAGTTTCGAGCTGATGCAAAAAGCACTGGCAGCTGGATGCCCAATGCTTGCAGCCGTTGGCGCACCTTCCTCACTAGCTATTGAATTGGCCCAGGAATTTAATATCGCATTGGTAGGCTTTCTTAAACAATCGACCTGTAATATCTATCACTTACCATCAGGCCATATCGGCCTGGCTTGAGTTCCTGAAATCTTAGTTCACAATCTCATTTTTTCCTCATTTGGGCATTGAAATGACGCTCTAAAGCAAACACCATCAACTGTGGAAGCAATAAGTCACAGTTAGCACTTTTACTTTATAATCAAGCCAATACATACAAAAAAACAATTCATAGGTTAGCTCGAAAATCGGCAACCTGACCTGAATGGGGGAATTATGAACAAGAGAATTTCGCAAAACCGTCATCAATCACTAGGCAATACTCTTAAATCATCACTCAAACTTTCTACCTTAATGCTGGCCATAGTAGCCGCTAATCAGGGTGTTGCTCAGGATATTGAGGAAATCCAGATTACAGGCTCACGTATCCAGCGTGAAGGTATGGAATCACCTACACCGGTTACTGATCTTGGTATTGAAGAATTAGGAAATATCGATCCAGGACAACTGGGAGAATCATTAAGCAAACTACCCCAGTTTTTCAACAACCAGCGCCCCAGTCAGGTAGGCTGGAACTCCGCTGGTGCCAATCTCAACCTGCGAGGAGCGGGCTCACAAAGATCGCTGGTTCTTCTCGATGGACGTCGTGTGCCAGCAGGAAATCGCTGGGGAATTCCCAATATTAGCGCCTTGCCAGAAGCTGCAATCCGCAATGTTCAGACTGTCACCGGGGGAGCATCTGCTGCTTATGGAACAGACGCTGTAGCCGGTGTTATCAACTTCATGCTGGATACCGATTACATTGGCACCAAGGTAAAAGTCCAGGCAGGCACTACTTCAAGGGCAGATGGTGATAACCACGAATTAGGTATTACTCACGGAATGAATATTGGTGAGAACGGGCATTTGCTCGTCTCCGCAGATTCATTCAGACAGGAGGCCATTCGCTCCTTGAAATCATTACAGGACAGACCCTGGTTCAGGCAAAGGGCACGTATTACCAACCCTGACCCCAACGGAACCAATCTGATCACGCGTGATTTCGTTGTTTCCACTGCAGTTTCAACCGGCGGAGTAATCAATGCTCCCGGGTCGCAAATCAATCGCTGGGCGTTCACACGTCAGAATGATCAGGTGGTTGCTGGACCACAGGATTTCTCCGGTGTAGGCCAGTTTATTGGTGGTTGTAACTGCCAGGCTCTAACTGAATCCACTCGCAGGTGGGACAATGATGCTGATAACCAGATTGGGGCAAGCAACGACAGAGACAATATTTTTGTATTTTATGATCATGATGTTTCCGACAACCTGAATGTTTATGTTCAGGGTATCTATGGATACACGGAAGTACAGAGCCCATGGTTTTCCACGCCATTCCTGCAAGGCCCCTGGACAGTAAATATATTCTCCGGCAACCCATTTCTGCCAGCCAATGTGCAGCAAATCATGGATAATGAAGGCCTTCAGTCTTTTAACATGGCATTGATTGGTGACAACCAGGCTGACAACCCGCTGGGCCAGTACAACATTACCCAGAATGACCGCTCAAAATCAGGAACTGTCGGATTCAGTTTACGTCTGCAAGATGCAGGATTTTTCACTGACTGGAATGTTAAAGGTTATGCCCAGTACGGTCGTGTAGATCAGCGCCAGCAATTTTTTAATGGGCCAGACCTGGCTAAATTATTTCCGGCAATGGATGCTGTTATTGGTCCTGATGGACAGCCTGCCTGTTATGCAGCTCTGGCAAACCCAACTGATTTTGGTGACTGCCGCCCTATCAACCTGCTTGGCGGTGTTCATAGCGCTTCTTCTACTCCTGATGGCATCAACTACGTCATGGACGAAGAAAAGTTCATTGAAAGCCTTTACGAACAATCTTTCGCTGAAATAACCATTGATGGTCAACTGCATGAAGGTTTCGGCGCAGGCCCAATCCTCGCATTCTTTGGAGCCTCCCACCGTGAGGACGATGTGTTGCAGCAGGTCAAGGAACTCGAAGACGAATTTGTATTCCTTGGTGGGCAGAACACCGGTTTCCGCGGACTGGTGCCGGAGAATTTTCCCGGTGGTATGTCAGGGATAAGGGCCGGTAGTGTGCCCCCCGGATTCCAGGGAGCTGGTAACCTGTCTCGAATCCTGTTTACAGGCTCCATACAGACTCCAACTACAGTCCTCGACGGCGGCTTTGAAGTGGATGAAGTCTTTGGTGAGGTCAATATTCCTTTGATCGCGGATGCTGCGTTCGCACAGCAACTGGATGCCAGCCTCGCCTACCGTTATGCTGATTACACCGGATCTGGTGGCATCGAGTCATGGAAAGTAGGATTGAGCTGGCAAATCAATGACGATCTCCGCATTAGAGCAACAAGCTCTCGGGACGTCAGGGCGGCAACGCTTAGAGAGAGATTTGATGAAACAGCAGGTGGTGCCGCTGTCGTAGATCCTTTTCTTGGTAACAGCTTCATTTTTACAGCTAGTCGAAATGCCGGCAATCCAAATGTTAATCCTGAAGAAGCAGATACCTTGACCTTCGGTGCTGTATACCAGCCAACTTGGTTGCCTGGCTTTTCCATCTCTGGCGACTGGTATGACATAAAGATTGACGGCGCAATGGCACAGCCACCATTCCAGGATATTGTCGATAACTGTTTTGCCGGTGCACAGGAATTATGTGACCTGATCGAACGTAGTCCCGAAACAGGACAGATCACCAGGATCACAACGATTTACTTCAACCTGGATGAATTGAGACTTAAAGGTTTCGACCTGGAAATGCGCTACACCACTGATGTCAGTTTTTTCGGAGGTGACGAGACATTAACCTGGCGCTTTATAGGCACACACCTTGATGAGAACTCTCAGCTGGTTCCTGGTGCCCCAAGAGATTTCCTTGACCGGTCACAACCTACGGACAGGTTTCTGACAAACCTGACCTACAGAAGAGGTGATTTCAGGGCTTTCCTGAACGGGCAATATATCGATAGCTATACCCAGGACAGATTCAGCTTTCCGGGTGAAAAAGATGTAAACACTATTGATTCTGTTTTCGTTACCGATCTCACGCTCGGATATGATTTTGCAGGTGATGGAGGTAGCACTTATAACGTCTTCCTCAATATCAACAACCTGTTTGATGAAGAACCCCCACAACAGCCAGGGGATAATGTCGGCTTCCTGGGTGGTACTGCAGGTTTCAATCAGATGTATGATGATGTAGGCAGACGCTATGTTATTGGCGTAAATATGAATTTTTAATTCATCAAAATAACAATCAATAAAAAACCCGGCTCCATAGAGCCGGGTTTTTTATGTTCATCAATCCAATATATGACGGTTTAACCGGTTCTAATCCCCACTAAAAAGGGGTATAAATACTTCCCCTGGATAGAACCGGGCTTTTCATCAGGAATACCCGGCAATACAACAAGAATTACGACACAAACCGTAACATGTTAAAGAAGCTTTAAAGAAGCTAAAGTTTAATAAGAGGAACACAACATGAAAAACCTTGGCAAATACCTTTCCCTGTTCATGCTGGCAATTTCGTTTTCAGCATTTGCCCAGGAACCAGTAGTGGGCGTTGAAAATCCGGAAGCATTATTTACTGATGATGATCCGGTATTGCACCGCAACAAGCAGGCTACCTTTCATATCATGAAAGAACTGCTGCAATGTGCCCAGTGGGACCGCGCTGGTGAATGGCTGACTGACCAGTATTTACAGCACAACCCCAATGCCGCATCCGGCCTTGCCGGTGTGATTTATTACTTCACAGAGGTAGCCAAGGTTCAGCGTATTGATGACTGCGATGATTTTACACAGGAAATCGTCGCTGTGATTGCTGAAGATGATTTAGTGACAGTACTGTGGCCACGCCGTTACGAAAACCCGAACAAACCTGGTGAGATGTATAGTACAACCTGGTTTGACACCTGGCGTTTTGTCGATGGCAAAGCCGATGAGCATTGGGATCCAGCTACAATCGCCCCAATGGCCCAGTAAGTTTTTGTTTGTTTAAAAAAGCCGGCAATTCCCGCCGGCTTTTTTATGCCTGAGTTTTATTCACCCGGGCAAATATGATTTACTTTTATTGACTTCTGATAATTAATAACAATAAAACAACCCGGTTCATCACATGACAAAACTTCACCATGCCTATTGCTTCTTTCTACTAATCGGCTCATCCGCCTTAAATGCTGCTTCACTGGATGGCTCCACCGGTGATGACTGGCCTTCCTATGGGGGCTCCGATGCCGCGTGGCGGTATAGCAATCTTGACCAGATAAATCGCGACAACGTCGACAGATTACGCCCTGCGTGGCTTTTTCATACGGACGATTACGGTGACGGGCTGACATCTACCCCTATTGTTATAGATGGGGTCATGTATCTCTCTACACCAAGCAACTGGATTTATGCACTTAATGCCGCAACCGGTGAGAAGATGTGGGAGTACCGCTATTCCCCGCGACCGGATTTTGTCTTGCCGGGCTCATCAGGCGCTTTCATCCAGAACCGCGGAGTCGCCGTCCACAATGGCAAGGTCATCATGGGCACAGTGGATCATGCACTGGTGGCGGTTGATGCTGTGACGGGCAGCGAGGTCTGGAAAGTATATGTTGATGATTCACGCCAGTGTGGCTGCAATATTCTTTCTGCCCCACTGATCGTGAAAGACATGGTGGTTGTAGGCCAGAACGGTGGTGACGGCGCATTTCGCGGCTACCTCACCGCCTTTGATGTGGATACCGGCAGATTCAAATGGCGCTTTTATACTATTCCTGCTCCCGGTGAGCCCGGCTCAGACAGTTGGAAGGGTGACAGCTGGAAATACGGCGGAGGTGCACCATGGATGACCGGTTCCTACGACGCCGAACTGGACCTCATTTACTGGGGCACGGGTAATGCCGCCGGCGATTTCTATTCCGGCGATCGTACTCCTGAAGGTCGCGATGACGATGAAGGGATCAATCTCTACACCGCCAGCGTGATTGCCCTTCATGCTGACAGCGGCGAACTGGCCTGGCATTTTCAGGAGGTTCCAAGGGATGTGTGGGATTTCGATTCTGCCTATGAAGTTATTCTGATGGACCGCGAGATCAATGGCAGGGAGAGAAAAATTCTCGCCCACATGAACAAGAGTGGTCTGGTCTTTGTTCTGGATCGCACCAATGGCGAATACCTCGGTGTGTTCTCAGTCCCGGAAGTACGCACCTGGATTTCCGGTGTCGGGGAAAATGGCGAACTGCTCGGGCGCAAGGAACCTGTGATTGGCGAAGCGGTGAATGTCTGTCCAACGGCTATTGGTGCAAAAAGTTTTAACCAGATGGCCTATTCCCCCCGCACAGGCCTGCTCTATACACCAACAATGGAATTCTGTACGGATATCATTGCCAACGACCAGGCTGCACAGGAAGGTATCTTTTATTCCAGCGGTGGTTTCGTGAATGAACTCCCGGAGGGTCGCGAAAGCTATGCTCACCTTGATGCGTGGGACCCCGTCACCGGCGAAAGAGTCTGGTCGATCCCTTCACAATTCGCCCTGATGGCATCCATTCTGACGACGGCAGGTGACCTGGTGTTCACAGGCGATCCTGAAGGCTGGTTCCTGGCATTTGATGCAGAAAATGGCGATCTGCTGTGGAGTTTCCAGACAGGTGCCGGACACCGGGGCTCTGCTATCGCCTATGCCATAGACGGCACCCAATATATCGCCACTCCGGTAGGCTGGCAGGACAGTATCACCGGCGGCATGCTCGAGGCCCTCTTTGCGGGACAGAATTTCCGCAAGGGCTCCACCATGATGGTCTTCACCCTGCCCGAGTAAACGACATGATGAATAAAGCAATGAGAATAATTACCCGCACTCTCCAAGGTCTTCTTTTACTTACTGTTTCAATCGGGGTATTGGCCGCCAACCTGGAAGATCCCATGCTGGAGCGTGGTGAAGAGGTATACCAGTTGACCTGCGCCACCAGTTACTGCCATGGCCCGGCGGGAGGAGCAGCCGGAGCACCAAGGCTCGCAGCCCGTGAATTCGATGCGCTCTATATCGCCAGCGTGACGGCCAATGGAGTGCCCGACACGCCGATGGTCGGGTTTGCCAACGCTCTGTCAGCAGAAGACATGACTGCCGTGCTCACCTACGTGGCGTTTCTCAACGGCATCATCAACCCACAGTTTTCGGTGGATGACCCGCTTGCCTCGCTGGGTATCGCCGTGGCCAATCCCCGTCGCATCCCGTTGGCCGGGGCAGCCCAGGAAGGTCGCGAGCTGTTCTTCGATGCCTATGACAAGGGCCTGAAACGCTGCTCAACCTGCCATGAGGTGGAGGGTATCGGTATTCCGGTTGCTTCCCCTATTGCCACTGTCCCTGCATCTGTCAGCGCCCTGCGTAATATCGAGACTCCCAATATCTCTACGGTGACGCTTTCCATCAGCGAAGATGACAGTATGCCGGCTTTACTGCTCTCCCGCGGCATTGCGGGCGTGAAGTTTTACGATATGAGCGTGGTGCCACCCGTGCTGAGGACGATACCGCCCGGATCGGATGCGCAGGTCTTCAATATTCAGGGCAATGCTGACTGGCAACACCGGGACTACATCAGTGCCTATACCGACGCGGAACTGGAGCGTGTTTTGACCTTCCTGAGGGCTATTTCAGAGTAAAACTGGTCAATTTAAATATCTATAATTTACTTTAAGTTTAAATTTTAACTATATGTTATATATAGGAATATAAATCCATGAACAAATCATTCACTCGCCGTGACTTCCTGATGCCTGCGCTTGCTGCCGGTTCCACCCTTGCCCTGCCCGGTTACCTGCTGAATGCGGCAGAATCCAGTGCAGATGAACCCCTGTTTGAAGGGATTATGCAAATATCCTGGATTGTCCCTGATCTCCAGGCTGCCATGCGCGAATATACGGAACGCCTGGGTATCGGGCCCTGGTTTGTCTCTGAGCATTTCACCCCCGAGGTCAACCTCTACCGCGGTGAGCCCAATGACGCCGATATCTCCATTGGTATGACCTACTCAGGCCATATGAACTTTGAATTGATTGAGCAGCACGATGATAAGCCCTCGGTGTACCGTGAAACCTTGCTCAAGCGGGGTTACGGATTTCACCACTGGGCCCTGGCTTCACACGATATTGAAGCAGATATTGCCAGTTACCAGGCCAAGGGAGACGCCATTGCCCTGGATATCATTATCAATGGCGGGCGCGTGGTTTATGCAGATACCTCTGGCTACCTTGATGGAATGACCGAGCTTATTGAGATCACCGATGGCGTTCGCAGCGGGTTTGGTGACATGTTCCGGATCGCATGGGACTGGGATGGCCAGGATCTGATCTTTGGCGGATGATTCCTGCCCGTGTTTAAAGGTATCCCACGAGGGTTTAACCCCCCCCAGCCCTATTCCAATCATTTAAAACATCCACATTTTTTCGATATTCGAAAATTGCCGTCATTCAGGCTGACATGATAGAATCGCGCGCGTTTTGCGGCCTTAACGAGCTGAAAAATTTCAAGAATTTGCAGTTTCCACTGCAACCAACCAGTAGTGCAAAAACAGTGCAATACAAGCAGGAAATCCATCAATGCAGCAGTTAGCAGGACAGATCAAGTACCAGGACTGGGACCTGGATAAAGCCCAAGAAGTAGCGTCAGAATTTACCGACCGTACTGGCGGCCTCATGATCGCCCTTCACAAGATCCAGGAAACCTTCGGGTATATCGACGATAGCGCCATGGCCATGCTTGGCAAGCTATTTAACCTGTCTCGGGCAGAAGTCCACGGCGTGACCAGTTTTTACCATGATTACAAGACCAAAAAGCCAGGCAAATACACCGTTAAAGTGTGTCAGGCTGAAGCATGTCAGGCCATGGGTTCTGACAAACTCACTGAAGAGATAAAAGCTTTCCTGGGCACTGACTTTCATGGCACTTCTGATGACGGTAACTTCACTCTGGAAGCTGTCTATTGCCTTGGCAACTGCGCCTGCTCACCCAACATCATGATAGACAAGCAGACCTATGGCCGCGTCAGCATTGAAGGCTTTAAAGCCCTGGCAGACTCGCTGGCAAAGGAGGCTGTGTAATGACAAAGGTCTTTATTCCTCGCGAAACAACAGCCGACTCTCTCGGTGCAGAACTTCTGGTCAAAGCGATTGAAACCGAAGCCCAGTACCGCAACCTTGATATTGAAATAATTCGCAACGGCTCCCGCGGCGCCTGCTGGCTGGAACCCCTGGTGGAAGTGGAAACCGATAATGGCCGTGTAGGCTACGGTCCAGTTACCACCGATGATGTTGCCGATCTGTTTGACAGCGAATTCCTGTCGGGTGGCCAGCATGACAAGTTACTCGGTGATGTTGAACAACTGCCCTGGTTCGCAAACCAGGAGCGCCTCACCTTTGCCCGCTGCGGCATTATTGAAGCCACCAGTGTTTCCGAATATGAAAGCCTGGGCGGCTTTGTCGGGCTGAAAAATGCATTGGCGACTGACCAGGACGGGATTATCCAGGAAGTTTCTGACTCTGGACTGAGGGGACGTGGCGGGGCCGCCTTCCCCACTGGTATCAAGTGGCGAACAGTCGCTGATTGCGATGCCGACCAGAAATACATCGTCTGTAATGCCGATGAAGGTGACTCAGGCACTTTCTCTGACCGCCTTATTATGGAAGGCGATCCTCTTAGCCTGGTTGAAGGCATGACCATTGCCGGGCTCGCGGTTGGTGCCACTGAAGGCTATATCTATCTTCGCTCTGAATACCCCCTGACGCGACTTATTCTGGAAGAAGCCATTGCTAATGCAGAATCTGCCGGTTACCTGGGTAAAGATATACAGGGTTCAGGGAAAGACTTCACACTGGAAGTGTTCATGGGAGCCGGCGCTTACATCTGCGGTGAGGAAACTTCGCTGCTGGAAAGTCTCGAAGGCAAGCGCGGTCAGATCCGTTTCAAGCCTCCTCTTCCTGCGATTGAAGGCTTGTATGGCAAACCTACCGTGGTGAACAACGTGATCTCACTGGCTTCTGTGCCCGTAATCCTAGAAAAAAGCGGCAAACACTATGCAGAATTTGGCCAGGGCCGATCGCTGGGCACCATGCCTTTCCAGCTGGGAGGAAATATCAAAAATGGCGGTCTGGTAGAAGTAGGCTTTGGACTGACATTACGTCAATTGATCGAAGATTTCGGCCAGGGCACAGCGACTGGAAAACCTGTCAGAGCAATACAGGTTGGCGGCCCCCTCGGCGCCTATTTCCCTACATCCCTTATGGATACTCCGCTGGATTATGAAGAGTTTGCCAAGGCTGGCGGTATGCTGGGACATGGCGGAGTGGTAGTATTTGATGACAGCGTCGACATGGCAAAACAGGCCCGTTTCTCCATGGAATTCTGTTCCGTGGAATCCTGTGGCAAATGCACTCCTTGCCGAATTGGTTCAGTACGTGGCGTGGAAGTGATCGACAGGATTGTGGCCGCAGAGACTGAAGAAGCGCGAGAATCCGAACACATCGTTCTCAAGGACCTGTGTGAAACCATGGAATCCGCTTCACTATGCGCCATGGGTGGTCTCACACCAATTCCGGTGTTGAGTGCAGTCAAACATTTTTCCTCAGATTTTTATAAAGACATTGAGCGCTAGAATTTTTACAGGTGACATGACATGAGCCAGAACATCCCTTTTTATAACGCGATAGACAAGGACGTTGATTATGGAACGCCCGCTGTCACGGAGACTGAAGAAGTCACGCTGACTATTGATGGACAGGAAATTTCTGTTCCCAAGGGTACCAGCATCATGCGCGCGGCCCAGATGATGGGCACCAGTATTCCCAAATTATGTGCCACTGATTCATTGGAACCATTTGGCTCCTGTCGTATCTGCCTGGTTGAAATTGAAGGCCGCCGCGGCACACCGGCATCCTGCACAACGCCTGTTGAGGAAGGTCTGGTCGTTCATACTGAAACTGACAAGCTCAACAAGCTGCGCAAAGGCGTGATGGAACTGTACATCTCCGATCATCCCCTTGACTGTCTGACCTGCTCAGCCAATGGCGACTGCGAACTGCAGGATATGGCCGGCGCAGTTGGTCTGCGAGAAGTGCGCTACGGTTACGAAGGCGAAAATCATCTGGATGCGCCAACAGATACCAGCAACCCGTATTTCCAGTTTGAAGCCAGCAAGTGCATTGTCTGTTCACGCTGTGTGCGTGCCTGTGAAGAAGTCCAGGGGACATTTGCCCTAACCATCAGCGGCAACGGATTCAGATCAAAAGTCAGCGCCGGCGTTGAAGAAGATTTCATGAATTCCGAATGTGTTTCCTGTGGCGCCTGTGTGCAGGCCTGCCCTACCGCCACGCTCATGGAAAAATCCGTTATCGAAATTGGCACACCGGAACACAGTGTTGAAACCACCTGCGCCTACTGCGGTGTCGGCTGTACCTTCAATGCTGAAATGAAAGGCGAACAGGTAGTACGTATGGTGCCAGCCAAGTCTGGCAAGGCTAATGACGGACACTCCTGTATCAAGGGTCGTTTTGCCTTTGGTTATACCACTCACAAAGATCGCATCATGAATCCAATGATTCGTGACAACACCTCTGATCCCTGGAAAGAAGTGAGCTGGGATGAAGCAATTTCCTATACCGCTAAGCGCTTCATGGAAATCCAGGAAAAGCATGGCCGCAAATCCATCGGCGGTATCACCTCTTCCCGTACCACTAACGAAGAAGTGTACGTTGTACAGAAAATGATTCGTGCAGCTTTCCGGAATAACAACACGGACACCTGTGCCAGGGTATGTCATTCACCCACCGGCTTTGGCCTTAAAACCACGTTCGGTACATCAGCCGGTACGCAGGATTTCCGCAGTGTTGAGCATACTGACCTGGTTCTCCTGATTGGTGCGAACCCCACAGATGCGCACCCTGTTTTTGCATCCCGCATGAAAAAACGCCTGCGCGATCATGCCGACCTGATTGTCTGTGATCCACGTAAAATTGATCTCGTTGAATCACCCCACATTAAAGCCAGCATTCATATTCCTTTGACGCCTGGTGGTAATGTGGCACTGATTAATGCATTCGCCCACACCATTGTTGAAGAAGACCTGGCCGATTGGGATTACGTGAAAGAACGTTGTGACTCTGAAGCCTTCGAAAAATGGCTCGACTTCATCAAGGACAAAAAGAATTCACCCGAAGCGGTTGCAGACTGGCTCGGTGGCGATGCAGAAAATGTTCGTGAAGCTGCGCGTCGTTATGCAAAAGCGGAACGTGCCTCTATCTATTATGGCCTGGGTGTCACCGAACATTCACAGGGCTCCACCATGGTCATCGGCATGGCCAACCTTGCCATGCTGACAGGCAATGTTGGCATCGATGGCGCCGGCGTAAACCCGCTGCGCGGCCAGAACAATGTCCAGGGTTCCTGTGATATGGGCTCCTTTCCTCACGAGTTCTCAGGCTACAGGCATGTCAGTGATGACTCTGCACGCAAACTGTTTGAAGACGCCTGGGGTGTAGAACAGGATCCGGAACCCGGCTACCGTATTCCCAACATGTTTGACGCCGCTATTGCCGGCGAATACATGGGCATGTTTGTTCAGGGCGAGGATATCGCGCAGTCAGACCCAAACACCCATCATGTTGAAGCCGCCCTGGAAAACCTGGAATGCCTGGTTGTTCAGGACCTGTTCCTGAATGAAACAGCCAAATTCGCCCATGTCTTCCTGCCCGGTACTTCCTTCCTGGAAAAAGACGGCACATTCACCAATGCTGAACGCCGCCTTGGTCGTGTTCGCCCAGTGATGGCGCCAAAAACAGGCAAGCATGAGTGGGAAATTGTTATGGAGATTTCCCAGGCTATGGGTTATCCCATGCATTACAACAGCGCAGAGGAAATCATGGATGAAATCGCCGCCCTCACCCCGACTTTTGCCGGCGTAAGTTTTGAACGCCTGGATAATGAAGGCAGCATGCAGTGGCCGGTTACAGATGAGGCACCAAATGGCACCCCCATTATGCACATCGGTGGCTTTGTTCGCGGTAAAGGTAACTTTGAAATTACCGAATTCGTTCCAACGGAAGAAAAAGTGACGAAGAAATTCCCGCTGATTCTTACCACGGGTCGTATTCTCAGCCAGTACAACGTGGGTGCGCAGACTCGCCGCACTGAAAACAACCAGTGGTTTCCGGAAGACATACTGGAAATCCATCCTGAGGATGCCGCAGACAGAAACATCAAGGATGGCGACCTGATCAAGATTGCCAGCCGCAAGGGTGACACCACCATGCATGCCGTTGTTTCAACCCGCATGCAGCCAGGTGTGGTCTACACCACATTCCACAATCCAATCTCTGGCGCTAACGTGGTAACCACCGAATTCAGCGACTGGGCAACCAACTGTCCTGAATACAAGGTGACTGCTGTTCAGGTTGAACACACTGATCACATGTCTGAATGGCAGAAACAGTATCTTGCGTACAATGAAGAGCGGCGCAAACTGGAAGAGTCAGACGAGGAAGTCGCTCACTAGGATTGTGAAATAAAGTAAAAAGAAAAAGCCGGTCCTTGTATAAAGAGACCGGCTTTTTTTGTGCCTGATCCATAATAATGGGGTCAGAGTAATTTGATCATAGTCATAGAGAGATCAAGATATAAGTAAAGCATAGACATTATGATCAAGTTACTCTGACCCCTTTGTTCATTCAGTTTAAAAGATCAATTAAGCAGTTCACGATCTTCCGGCGTATTGATATTACTGAATGTTTTATCCGGCAGCCCATCTACACCAATAGAACGGGCATCGGAAAAATCCAGTAATACACGCATGGACCTGTCGCCTCCCTTCATCCGGCTTTCCGCGAAAATGTTTTCAAGGTGCTGCAGCAAAGTGGAGGTCAACCTGAACACGCAGGGAAAGATTTCATTCTCATAGCGGCAGGCATTTTGATCGCCAATCCCGTCAACAAGACGCTCTATTGCTTCAATTGTTAAAAAAGGCATATCAACAGGAATAACAACCAAGAGAGACTCTTTAAAACTTTCTTCTCCGGAAAGAAAGGAAACTGCACTGTGTATACCGCCGGGAGGACCGCTGTGTGGATTCAGGTCTGGAATAAAATCATGCCCTTCTACCGGACCGCTGATCAGGTTACGATCGGTTCCCGAAGCTGATAACAGGTCGAGCGCATGATCCAGCAGGGGTTTACCCTGCAATAAAAGCTGACTTTTATCTTCTCCCATCCGGGAGGATTTTCCGCCGGCCAGGATCAGGCCATAAAGCATCAACTACCGGTTTCCTCAAACAGATGCACGTAGCGCTGTGGGAATGGAATCTCTATATTGTTATCTGCAAGTACCTTGAAGACAGCCTGGTTAACCTTGTACTTAATTTCAAAAAGAGACTCCGTTGGTACCCAGTAACGCATGCCAATATCGATACTGCTGTCACCGAATCCATCAATCCCTACCTGTGGTGATTTGTCTGATACAACTCCCTCTGTTTGAACAATTGCTTCCTGGATCACTGAAATCGCTCTATCAGTATCAGAGTCGTAAGCAATGCCAACGGTAGTCTCAACAATACTGTTTTCCTTGGAATTATGAATAATTTCGCCAACGATATGCTTGTTGGGGATCGTAATGCTGACTTCGTCCTCGTTACTAAGAACCGTGTAGGCCAGCTTCACTTCCTTAACAACACCGGTAACACCTTGCACGGATATGGTGTCACCGACAACGAATGGTCTGGCAACAATAATACTGATCCCTGCTCCATAGTTTGATAACAGCCCCTGGAGAGCCAGTCCAGCACCCAGAGACAAGGCACCAATAGCAGCAACGAATGGTGTCACACTTATCCCGAGTTTTCCGAGGGCAATAATCGCTGCAAACGCTATAAGAATAATTTTCAGGAAACTGGCGGTGAAATGACTGAGCGTGATATCCAGCCCTTTCTTGATCATGAAGTTTTCCAGGAAGCCTGCAGTCTTTTTCGCGACGATATTGCCAATAATCATGATGATGATGGCGGCGACTATCTGGAAACTGTAGGTCACCAGGTAATTCACAATCAGGTCATAAATTTGTTGTGCTTGTTCGAGTTCTTGTTCCATAAAATTTCTCTAATTTAAAAAGTCTGTTTTGATGCGTTCAGTTTTTGAATCTGTTGGCTTAAGGCTGTGAGTGGACCAACTTCCTGTAGCTTGCAGCTTCTAATCAGGTTCTTCTTCCCTGCCATCGGTGTATCGGGCAAAACGTCCCCTGTCTCCATGTACCTGGTCGTTTCTTTCCCAGGGCCAGCCACCAAACTGGTCACGCTGGTAATCGATAAAGGCCTGTTGCAGTTCTTCCCTGGTATTCATGACAAAGGGGCCATAATGCGCTACGGGCTCATTGATCGGCTTGCCCTGCAATAATAATAATTTTACCGTGCCATTTACTGCCTTCAGAGTAATGGCCTCATCTGACTTTAGTTTCAGGCCGTGTCCGGATGACAGTTCCTTACCTTCAGCATTCATGTTCGCCCCTTCATAGAAATACAGCATGCGATTTAATCCCGCAGAGGCTGCGGGCAATTTCCATACGGCATCAGCTTCAAGCTCAATTAATGCAACTGCCACTTCGTTCTCAGGACTGGCAGCCCAGGAATCAGGGGGCGGTGATAGCGCCGGCGTCTCTTCTATATGCCCGGCAATAACTTCTATACTGATGTTTTTACCATGCTCATCATCAAGCGATATGGCAGGAATGTCTTTATCCCAGAACATGGTGAAATGTGGATCCACCATTTTTCCTGCCGAAGGCAGGTTCAACCAGATCTGAAACAGTAACAGCGGGTTTGCCTGTTCCTTGTCCAGCAATGGAAACATCTCGCTGTGCTGAACGCCTTTGCCTGCCGTCATCCACTGCACATCCCCATTGCCATAACGTCCGGCAGCACCAAGAGAATCAGCATGATCAACCAGTCCCTGTTTCACAATAGTAATCGTTTCAAAACCACGGTGAGGATGACCCGGGAATCCCGGCACACGGTCTCCATGGTACATGCGCCAGCCGTCCTGCTTGGTAAAATCCTGTCCTATATTTCTTCCTGCCAGTGAGGCATCTGGTCCCAGTTCGCCATTGCCTTTGGGGAAATCATCCTGGTGGAAGGCGCAAAACAGGAAGGGGTCAGCAGTTTGCCAGTGAAAATCCAGCGGAAATATTTCAAGAACAGCATCAGACATTGGTTTACAACGTAGTTAATTAATCAGTGAAATGAACGGGACAATTGAAATATAAAGCAGTGCAACGATCATCACCAGGTACGCCACATACCTGAACGGATTCTCCCGGGCTATATCCAGGAATGTTCTTGCCTTGCCTTCCTGCTTCTGTGCCTCGTATTCAGCACGCATACGCTGGAAGCGGTCAATCTCATGTTGCTTGAGCACTGATTTAGCCATTTCAAGTTGTTCATCATGGCGCAACCATAATGCCGGCATGGACATTCCCCAGTTTCCTGCCGAGGTTTCATAGACTTCAATTCCGTTGACTTCCATGAGCTCATAAATCTCTTCCAGCTCATCTTCCGGAACGTTTCGCAGTTTTACTAACTGGGTTGCCATACTAATCTGTAATCATGGGTAACAAGGCCACAATATTACCCCAGGAAGCTGAATTAAGGGCTCCCCTGGGGAAATTTTTCCCATTTCCAGGTTCTTGGACTGTAAAGGGCTATATGCTTTAATCAACGGCCCTGCAGTCTATTCAGAAAATTCAATCCAGGAGTAAAGGATGCCCATTCTTTTCACCACGTTTTTCAACATGTACAACAAAGCCCTGAAACCATTTTCCATTGCAGCCCTTTTGCTGCTTGTCACTGCCTGTGGAGAATCCACCACCCCTGATTCAACCAGCACTGCAGGCCAGGCAACTGCTCTTCAGGGCGGCTATACCCTCATAGAACGAGTGGAAGCTGACAGCAGTGAAATAGTCATACCCTACAGCAAGTATGAGCTGGACAATGGCCTGACCGTAATTATCCATGAAGACATGTCCGATCCGCTGGTGCATGTGGATGTGACCTATCACGTTGGTTCAGGCAGAGAAGAACCCAAGCGTTCCGGGTTTGCCCACTTTTTTGAACACATGATGTTCCAGGGCTCTGAACATGTAGCCGATGAAGAACATATCGGCATCGTGACCGAGTCAGGTGGCACCATGAACGGTACAACCTCATTTGACCGCACCAACTATTTTGAAACCGTACCAAGCAACCAGCTTGAAACCATGCTCTGGCTTGAATCGGACCGTATGGGTTATTTCCTTGATGCCGTTACCCAGGAAAAATTCGAAGTGCAACGCGACACAGTAAAGAATGAACGTGGCCAGAGTTATGAAAACCAGCCCTACGGCCTGTGGTCAGAAAAAATATTCACTTCCATGTTTCCACCCGATCATCCTTATTCATGGATGCCCATCGGTTTTATTGAAGATCTAGATGCAGCAACACTGGATGATCTGAAGCGTTTCTTCTTGCGCTGGTATGGTCCCAACAATGCCACCCTGAGTATTGGCGGCTACGTGGATGAGCAGGAAGTCATGGATCTGGTCGTGAAATATTTTGGCGAAATTCCACGCGGCCCTGATGTGGAAGAACCCGTTGCCATCCCTGCGGTCATAGACCAGGATCGCTACATTTCCTACGTGGACCGGAATATTCGCTTCCCTGCCCTGTTTATTGCCTATCCGACTGTTCCTTCTGACCATGAGGACAGCGTGGCACTGGAAGCGCTCAACGAGATAATTACCGTGGGACGCAAATCCTTTTTCTACAAGGAGTTCATCCTTACCCAGAAAGCCATTCAGGCCAGCGGTTTCAGTTATCTCCAGGAAATTGCCGGACTGATTACCTTCCTGGTACTGCCTTTCCCGGGCACGCCTTTGGCCGATTTTGAAGCAGAGATGCGAAGCATCCTGGATAACTTCAGCGAAGAAGACATCACCGATGAAGTGATACAGATCTACAAATCCACGCGTGAAGCCGGCCTGATCAACAGTCTGGCCAGCGTCAGCGGCAAGGTAAGACAGCTTGCGGCCAATGAAACCTTCCTGGGTAACCCGAACCAGATCCAGAAAGACCTGGATGATATTCGTGCCCTGACCAGGGAAGATGTGTTGCGTGTTTACAACACCTATATAAAGAGCAAGCCAGCCATTTACTTAAGTGTTGTTCCTGAAGGCGCAGAGGATATTGTTGCCAAGCCTGACAATTTTGAAGTGCCTGAGCGTCTGCCGCAGGTTGCCAGTGAAACTGATAACCTGGAAATGCGCGATGCCCCGGAGTCCTTTGATCGGTCAATACGTCCAACTCCGCCACCAAATCCCCTTGTCACCATGCCGGATTACTGGCGCCAGGATCTTGATAACGGTATCCAGATGATTGGTACTGCAAATGCCGAGGTCCCCCTGATCAATGTTCGCCTGGTATTCGACGGTGGTCACCTTCTGGAGTCTCCGGACAAGTATGGCGTAGCCAGCCTGACTGCCCAGATGATGAATGAAGACACCGAGCGTTTCAGTGCTGAAGAGTTTGAAAATGAACTCGACAAACTTGGCAGCAGCATCTCTGTTGGAGCAGGCAATGAATCACTTTCCATAAACATGCAGACGCTGGAAAGAAACCTCGATGCCACCCTGGAATTACTGGAAGAACGCCTATTCAACACGCGTTTTATGCAGGATGACCTGGACCGATTCCGCCAACAGCAAATCGAAGCCATCGAGGCCAACAAGGAAGAACCCTCTGGCATCGCCGGAACAGTTTACCCAAAACTGATCTACGGCGAAGAGCATGCATTCTCTGTTTCTTCTGGCGGTACTATTCCGACATTGCAGGGCATTACACTGGACGATGTGGAAGCCTTTGCGCGACAGAGCCTGGTCAGCCAGGCGCTAAGAGTTGCCGTCGTTGGCGAAATATCCCAGGAAGATATCATTGCCAAACTGGCTTTTCTCCAGAACCTGCCTGATGAAGGGGTCAGTATAGGTGAACAGCCTGAAGTCACCGGAATCAACGAAACCACGCTGTACCTCGTAGACAAACCCGGCGCCGCACAATCTGAAATCCGGATTGGCTACCTGACCGATCTGACCTATGACGCCAGTGGAGAATACTGGGAACGTTTCCTGATGAATTACAGTCTGGGCGGTGCATTCAACAGCCGCATCAATCTGAATCTGCGTGAGGACAAAGGTTATACCTATGGCGCCCGCAGTGGTTTCAGCGGCAGCCGAATGCCCGGACCTTTCACAGCCTCTGCCAGTGTCCGTACCGATGCCACGGCGGATTCAGTGTTGCAGTTCATGAATGAAATTACCGGCTTCAGGGATAACGGCATAACTACTGAAGAATTGCAGTTCACCAAGGATGCTATTGGCCAGAGCGAAGCCCGGGATTATGAAACTCCCGGGCAGAAAGCCCGACTGCTGAACCAGATCATCACCTACAACCTGGAAAATGATTTTGTCCGTCGTCAGCAGGATGTGATTTCAAGCATGACCGAGGAACGCATCATGGAACTGGCCCAGGAACATCTGCCGGTAGAGCAGATGAAAATTCTTGTGGTGGGTGACAAGGCTGTTATCGAAGAGTCACTTCAGGAACTGGGTTATCCGATAGTCGAATTGGACGAAGAAGGCAACGCAGTTAATTGATCATGACTTTTAAAATGATAATCACTGCCAGCCTTCTTGCTTGCTGCGGCCTGGTCTTTGCACAGGATAATATGACTCCCGCCCCGCTTGTTCCTGCAGCTGACCAGCTTGCCCTCATTGAAAGCGATGACCCCAGGCTGGCCCGTAACAAGAAACATGTCTGGGATTTTTGGCGCATCGTTTATGAAGGCGGTCACATGGAGTATGCAGAGGACTACATGACCGAACGCTACATCCAGCACAATCCCAATGTAGGCTCCGGGCGTGACCTTTTCATCAATACGATCGGGGTCGCCCGCCCTCCCCCCCCCGTAAAAGAAACATCGGATTTTCCCATCATCGATATTATCGCTGAAGGCGACATGGTGGTTGTCATGTGGGCACGCAAAGTGCGCGATCGGGAAAAGCCTGACGAAACATATGAAATGACCTGGTTCGATGTATTCCGGCTTGATCCTGAAACCGGCAAGATTGATGAACACTGGGATTCCTCTGAACGCTGGGGCAGTGAAGGCCTCCCGCCCGGCGCAGAGTTTTTCCCCTGAAGAAAGCCCTTAATTTCACCCAAAAAGTGCATTTCTGTTCTACTATGAAAGACGCAAGTCTTTTACAACCGGTAAACTGCGATCACCAATATCATTGTTCTAACAGGCCCTGAATCCTGCGGAAAAACAACACTGGCAAACAGGCTCAGTGAATCCCTGCATGCCCCCCTGGTACCGGAAGTTTCACGGCAATACCTGGAACAGAAAATATCCGGGGACAGTCATTACCAATACAGTGAACCGGACTTGCTTGAAATTGCCAGGGCGCAGCACCAGGCTGAAATGTCAGAATTGAATAAAGAATCTAGCCTGCTGTTATGTGATACCGATTTGCTGGTAATAATCATCTGGAGTGAAGTCCGCTTCGGCCACTGCCATCCCTGGATACTCGACACCTTTAAACAACAGATCACCAACCCATCTCGCCATTACCTGCTTTGTGATTACGATGTCCCCTGGGAAGCAGACCCGCTGAGGGAAAGTGCAGACAGCCGTGACACGTTGTTTGAACTCTACAAGCAAAAACTGGAGCATTACAAACTGGATTATTCGGTTATGCGTGGCGATGTTCAAAACCGTGTTGCTTCGGCGCAAACCATACTCACCCGTTTAATGTCCAAGCACTGACAGAGCATTCCTCTTTTCTCTTTTCTCTGGTAAGGTAGCGCCCGACCTAAGGGGTGGCCTCGGCCTGAGAACAAACCCTTCGAACCTGACCCGGTTAATACTGGCGGAGGAATAGGAAACAAATCTGCAATCGCAGTTTTCTTTTTCTTCATTCTTTTCTCTGACCTTTACTCCGGGCAAACCATTACCGGAGATTCCATGCACATCAGAGTGTCACTGGCAGTTTTACTTTTTATCCTGCCCTTAACCATTTCAGCCCAGACCTTACGACAGGAATCAATACTTGAAGAAATCGTGGTGACTGTTGATTACCGTCAGAACCCACTCCAGGAAATTCCAGCCAGCATTAGTGTTGTTGACGCAGAAACTATCAGCAACAGAAATGCCCAGCACCTTGAAGACATTCTCCTGAACACACCCAATGTCAATTTGTCCTCAGGAGCCTCCCGTGCACGTTTTCTGCAAATCCGGGGAATTGGAGAGCGGGGGCAATTCTCGGAACCACTGAACTCTTCTGTTGGCATGATGATAGATGGTGTTGATTTCTCAGGTATTGGCACAGCGGCCATGCTTTATGACATTGAACAGGTGGAAGTGTTGATGGGACCACAGGGAACACGTTACGGCTCCAATGCGCTAGCCGGACTTGTAAATCTCAAGAGCAAGGGGGCAACTGCTGAGCAGCAATATGGCCTGCAGTTGCAGGGCGGAAATTATGATACCCAGGGGCTGGCAGGCTTTGTCTCAGGACCCGCCATGGACGATCTTTTCTACCGTCTCTCCTTTCAGCAGCTTGAAAGTGATGGTTACAACCGGAATAACACTCTTGGCAGACCGACCAATCATCGCGATGAAACAACATTACGCGCAAAATTCAGGTGGCTTATGACCGAAACAGAGTCACTGGAGTTCACCACCTCGATGATTGATATCGATAATGGCTACGATGCATTTTCGCTGGATAATGTCCGTGACACACTTTCAGATCAGCCGGGCTTTGACCGCCAGGATTCCAAACTGGCCAGCCTTAAGTTTTCAAGCGAAAGCTTCAATCCATTTTCATTGGAAATCCTAGGCGCATTTGCCCAGTCCGATATTGCCTATGGCTATGATGAGGACTGGGTATATAGCGGTTTCCATCCTTTTGAATATTCCTCAACAGATCACTATTTTCGAGACAGGGAAAATATCAGCGGAGAAATCCGGTTTATCTCAAGCGAAGAAGGCGCCTTGTTTAATGGCCGCACGAGTTGGGTTGCCGGTATTTATTCCCTGCACCAGGATGTTGACCTGCAGAGAAATTACACCTTCCTGCCGGATATTTTTGCCAGCCGATTCATTATTGACCGGACTGCGGTTTATGCAGAAACAAATACCCGGCTTAACGAAAACTGGAGTCTCGACCTGGGCGTAAGGAGTGAGCGCTTCAGTGCAGAATATACAGACACCAGCACCCTCTCCTTTTCACCCGACGATGACCTGTTCGGCGCCAAGGTCAGCCTGAACTATCATCTGTCCAATACCGGACTTCTCTATGCCAGCATCTCTCGCGGCTACAAGAGCGGAGGTTTTAATACTGACGGCAGCCTCGATGCTGACCTCAGGGAGTTTGACCAGGAAACCCTGTTGAATGTGGAAATAGGTTACAAGGCCCTATTGCTAAACAATACGCTTCAACTGCAGGCGGCATTGTTCAGCATGGAGCGTGATGATGTCCAGATCAGCAGTTCCATCGTCAGAATGCGAAACGATGGCAGTTCCGAGTTCATCGATTTTATCGGGAATGCTGCCGCGGGGAGTAACCGGGGTATGGAGATCAGTGCAAAGTGGTGGCAATCCGATATGCTGATGATATATGGATCCCTCGGCCTCCTGGATTCTGAATACGAGGATTTCGTCAACTCGGCAGGCGTCAATCTTACAGGGCGTGAGCAGGCTCACGCCCCGGGATATCAGTACACTTTTGGTGCCAGTGTTGCCTTCACCACAGCACTGAGCATGGATATTAATGTGCAAGGCCGGGATGCCTTCTACTTTTCTGACAGTCATTCAGTGCGCTCCAATGATTATTCCCTGTTGAATGCCAGCCTGCGTTACCAGTCAGGTAATTTGTCATTGAAGCTGTGGGGCAGAAACCTGGCAGATGAAGATTATTTTGTGCGCGGGTTTTATTTTGGTAATGATCCTCGAGACGACTATACCGCCAAGGGCTATACGCAATTGGGGGAACCCCGAGTCTATGGTCTTACACTTGACCTGGAGTTCTAAGCCGCCAACTGCATAATGGGCCCCATGACTTTCTGCTATATACTCATTCCACAATAATAATATGAGGGGTATGCGTAATGGCGGAGATGACAATTAACTGGTTTGCCATTCTTGGGGCTTCAGTGGTGGGCTTTGCTGTTGGCTTTTCCTGGTATGGCCCCCTGTTCGGAAAAGCCTGGATGAAAAGCGTCGGCCTGACCGAAGAGGATGTTCAGCAAGGGAACATGGGAAAAACCTTTGGCATCTCATTTGTATGCCAGTTCATCATGGCCTATTGCCTCGCCATGTTTTTTGACAACAATCTTGGCGCTGCTGAAGGTTCTCTGTACGGATTCCTGACTGGTTTCGCCTGGGTCGCCCTTGCACTCACTGTCAACGGACTGTA
>Ga0181553_10000865_pt1 | contig 26759 bp, 14 predicted proteins | sample 011ome_17_FD_133753 | JGI IMG/M metagenome (GOLD analysis project Ga0181553, IMG submission 133753) | Coastal salt marsh microbial communities from the Groves Creek Marsh, Skidaway Island, Georgia - 011502XT metaG (megahit assembly) | ecosystem: Environmental > Aquatic > Marine > Intertidal...
AGTTTTTTATATTATTAATGAAAAATGGCTTTGGGGGGTGGGTGTCGGAGATGTGCCGATGACTTTTGAAAAGGCTTATATTGAAATGAATTCGCAACTGTCTCTTGAAAATCGTCACCGTTCGCACAACCAATTTTTGACGATATGGGTCGCACTCGGATTGATTGGATTCCTGGCTTTTCTAATGCTGTTTATTGTTCCGTTTTTTGAAATCAAACAAAAAGACTTTTTTATGGTCCTATTCTTATTTGGTTTATTCTTCTCATGCTTGTTTCAAGATTTTATCGAAACGCAAGCAGGGGTGACCATATTTGGACTTTTCTATGGTCTGGCCATTTATCGAGAATCTGAAATACAAGATGTTATATGATATAGGACTATTCATTATCCGTCAATTCATCGATCAACGCCGCTTCATCATCATAAAACCCTTCCATTCTGAGGTAATCTGCTTTATCAACCAACCAACGACTGATGGCTAGTTTATTTCCGTTGATGTACAAGCGATGATTTTCGACAGTTACCTCCTCTTTTGTTTCAAATTGATAATACTTTCGTTCAATTCCAAAAAAACCATTGACACGAATTTCATTTTCGGTATAGGTCGCGTAGGGATATTTCATCATGCCCCATCCAATAGAAAAGATTAAAACGGCTGCTAGCAAATTGTAAAGGACGGTCAAATCGTTAAGAATATAAGCGCCAATAATGAACAGCAAACCAAATAATATACCCGATAACAAGTAAAGTCTTGCCCACATGACTTGATAATTGATTTGGTTTTTTAACATCTTGATTTGAATTACTTGTAAAGATGGGCAATAATTTGCCTTCAAACAAATGATACTTTAGTCGTTTGATAGTTGAATGAATATGAAAAAACTTGCGCTTATATTGGTTTTATTGACTTTGACTTTTACAGGTCTAACAAAATCACACGTAACTATTTTGATCGATCCAGGTCATGGAGGTAAAGATCCAGGTCACTTGCCATTGAAAGATACCCTAATGCGCGAAAAGGATATCGTGCTCGAGATCGCCATGAAAGTAGGTAATTACCTTACCTATAATTTATCGAATGTAAAGGTCTTGTATACACGTACAAAAGACGTTTACCCATCATTGGATGATCGTGTAGCGCAGGCAAATGATAATGCGGTTGACTACATGCTCAGTATTCATGTTAATGGGAGCCCAAATCCGAATGTATCTGGAACCGAGACGCATATTCACAATTTTGATGCGAAATCTTCCTATAAATGGGCACGTTTAATTGAAAAACAATTTAAAACTCGGGCTGGTAGAAAGAGTAGAGGGGTAAAAACCGCAGCAGATATTGGTCACTCTTTGCAAGTGCTGAAACATACGAGGATGCCAACGGTATTGGTTGAGTGTGGCTTTATAACGAACGATGCTGAAGGACGATACTTAAACTCAGTTTATGGACAAGAGATCATTGCTTCGGCAATTTTCAGGGCAACGAGAGAGTTTGTTAAGGAAAAACATCCAACAATTGATTTTAATCCGCCACAAGACGTCACTAACCAACCTGATCAGCCCCATTATAAGGTTCAAATCATGGCGTCTATCGACAAAATTGAAACCGATATAACAGAGTTTAAAAAATTAGATTTTCCAGTTGAGCGTGTTTTTGTCGAAAGTTCAAGTATGTACAAGTACAAATATTTTGTAGGGCCATTTACCGATAAAAAGGAAGCAAAAAAAGCTCAAAAAAGTGTTCAGTCAAATGGCTTCGGAGACGCCTTTGTCGTTTATTTCGAATAGTTAATCTCCTCGATTTGAAGGTTAATAGTTTTGATTTTCAATAAGAATGACTTAAATTGCCTCAACCTTACTTGAAATCTAACATACTAATATGGCTACCGTATTCGAAACAAGACTTATAGGGAATATAGGCAAAGACGCAGTTGTAAAGAAAATGGACAACGGTGTCCTAGCGCTTAATTTTCCCGTCGCACACAACAAAAACTGGAGAGACAAACGAACTGGAGAACAACGCACGAAAACAACGTGGGTGAATTGCACGATTTGGAAAAAAGATGGTGCTAACTTGCGTATTTTGGACTTCCTTAAAAAAGGAAACCTGGTTGAAGTAATTGGAACTCCTTTTGCTAAAGGATATCTTCAAGAAGACCAAAGTATCCGATCTGAAATTCGATTGAATGTGTCAAAAACCAATATTCTTCGCGCAGATAACGATCCACAGCAATATGCAGACAGCGGTGCAAGCTATGATTCTGATGACGAAAGTGACACAGAATCAGTACTTCTAGAAGAGGCGCTTTACTAGACTTTCCTTTGAGCAAAATTTGCATTAATTTTTTTCACGCATTTTTTGTTTGCATACATTTAATTTATTTATATTTGCACCCGCTGCGGACAAAATCTGCACGCCTTTTGGCTAAACGAAGCCATTATAAAAAGTAAAATATTCCTCCTTAGCTCAGCTGGTTAGAGCATCTGACTGTTAATCAGAGGGTCCTTGGTTCGAGCCCAAGAGGAGGAGCGAAAAAACAGCCCCCATAGCATTTATGTTATGGGGGTTTTTTATTGATGCAATTTTATGTCTATATATTATTTTCTGAAAGCGCTGACCGATTTTATGTTTGCCCACAATAACTCGCAAAGATCTACCTACACATCAAAGTATAGACCTTGGGTTATGGTTGCGTTGTTCAGTATAGGAAATACAAGGGCAGAGGCTTTAGCGACAGAAAGATTCATTAAAATGCAGAAAATTAGGCGGTTATTATGCATCATATGTCATTGTAACAATAGAGTTGCGTTCAGCATAATTCCAATGATCCAGTTAACGCTTTATTGTATTAAGTGATTTATATGGTAATATTAAAACCTTTCATTCATCGGATTTTTAATTCCATTTATCTATCATTTTTATAACTTTGGTACGATAAATGCATTAGACCACTTTAACCATTGGAGGTACAAACCTATTTAAGTAAATCCTCACTTTGGTCAACTGAAAATATTGGCTTATGAAAAGATTTTTTACACTCTTTATAATTCTTATCGCTTCCATGTCGCATAGTTTTGCTCAAAGTCACGTGGATTATGATCGCGATACGAGATGGTTTATAGGTTTAAATGTTGGAGGAACATGGACCACGCAAACCGAGGTTCCTTATCGCCTTCGAGCCGGATATGGTTTTACATTTGGTAAGTCGTTCGGAATGGAACAAGACAAGATCTTTTCATGTGATCTTCGTGCGCGGTTCTTGCATGCTCAGTTTATGGGGCAAGCAACAAATCGATATATGCTTGATAGCTCAACAACTCCTGGATTGGTTCAGTACGGCCCAGCGATAAGTGCTTATCAAGATTCACTCGGTTACTTTATTCCGAATTACAAAACGAATTTATTAAGCGGTTCATTAGAGCTTGTTTTGAATACCAACCGACTTCGCCAGAGAACGGGTTGGAATCTTTCTGTATTCGGTGGTGTTGGAATTAAAGGTTATCAAACATCAACCGATTTGATTGATGATGATATTTTCTTGAATGAGTCAATATATAATTATGATGAATTGAGTTCTACAACTCAGTCGAATGTCTTGAACTTACAAGACAATGATTACGAAACATACATTAATGGTGATGGTTTTGGTACATATGACGTCGATTGGGCACCAAGTTTTGGTTTCGGAATTAGCAAGCAAGTGCACCCAGCAGTTGCTATTGGTCTTGAGCATAAAATGACATGGACAAGAAACAATTTGTTTGATGGTATGCCAAATAATGTTTTAGATGGATCTCCTTCAAATTTGAATGATATTTACCACTACACGGCCTTAAGTTTTAAGTTTCACTTATTTGGTGGACGTTACGTAGAAGAGGAGGATGAAGTAGACGTTGATGTATTTGATGAGAAAGACCCTCTCGTTGATCCAATTGTTGATCCTGTCACACGTAAGAAACCGATTGTAGATATATACGATCCAGCTACTTCTCCTTATGAGACAACAAATAATACTTACCGTATCAAAGCGAATATTTATTATGTAAACAATCGTTTGGGCATTACGTTTAAGCAGGATGGAAATGTGAATACAAATTTCACATATAATCCATCAACGAATCAGTTTGAAAGTAATGTGGTATTACACTCGGGTCAAAACCTATTTGAAATTACTGGTGTAAATGATGCAGGTTCGGATTATGAATCGGTGATCATTATTTATAAAGAAGAGAAAGATCCGCTTAATCCGCCGATCGTTACGATCACGAATCCACCTTATACACCATACACAACGAATTCGAATGTGTTTGGATTGGTCTCAACAGTCTTGAATGTAGATTCTAAAGCGCAGATTGATCTTTATTTGAATGGCGTTAACTTAAATAGTTTTACATATAATGTTGGAACAAAGGTGTTGAACGCTTCTTTGAACTTAAATGAAGGAACTAATACGGTTACGGTTTCTGCTACGAATGATGCAGGCAGTGATAGCAAAACGGTTCAGATTATTTATCGTAGGCCAGTCACTGAACAGCCGCCAATTGTTTCGTTTGTGAATCCAGGTGTTGATCCTTATTACACAACAATGGCGAACATTCCAATCCGTGCAACAGCATTGCATGTGGCAACAAAATCGGATTTAACGATTCGCGTTAATGGAAACCTCGTTAACAGCTTTTCATTTAATGTCGTAACGAAAGATATTCTTTTCAATACGAGTCTAATGGAAGGGGCTAATATTGTTGAGATTACAGGTGTAAACAACGTAGGGTCAGATAATGAGTCAACGATTATCATATACACGCGACCGGAAACACCGCAACCACCAATTGTAACGTTCCAAGATCCGAATTATGATCCAATCACGGTTTATGAATCATCTTATAATGTAAGAGCGAAAGTTCAGCATGTTGAAAATGCAGGTGCAATTACCTTGAAGATAAATGGTGTTGTTTCCACTTTATTCATGTACAATAATGCCTCGGACATCATGACGTTTACAACGGCATTGGTTGAAGGAGCAAACGTAATTGAAATTAAAGGGGTGAATGTTTATGGTTCTGATATTGAGTCAACAACAATAATCTACAAAAAACCACAGTCTAAAACACCACCGGTCGTAAATATCAACTATCCAGGTGTAGACAATATGGTATTTGAGTCACCTGAAATTACATTGGCGGCTTCAGTATTAAATGTAACAGGAGCATCTAATATTGATGTGCTTGTAAATGGTGTCGAAACGACGGATTTCACATATAACCTTTACACGAAGGTATTGCAGTTACCAATGGTATTGCAAGAAGGTACGAACCTTGTACAAATTACTGGTACGAACATCGCAGGTACGGATGCAGACACAAGGTTAATTATCTATGAAAAGCCGATGGTGCCTACGCCTCCAACTGTGGAGTTTGTAAATCCTCCTTCTTCTCCTTATGTAACCGATGTAGCAGAGTTTGCTGTAACGGCTCACACGAGCCATATTAGCTCAAAGTATCAAATTGTTTTGAAACATAATGGTGAGTTAGTAGCAGATGCAGCTTATATGTTCTTAGTAGGGAATGAGATTATTTATAATGCAACATTAATTCCTGGAAGTAATATTTTCGAGGTGTATGTCGAGAACGCTTATGGTGCGGCTTCTGATTTAACAGTGATTAATTATGAATTGGACGATGAGCCTTGTGTTATTCCAACAGTAGGTTATATCTCTCCGGTTCCATATTCGACAGTTGAAGATCCAAACGTGACGATTGATGCACAAATCAATAATCATATCCCGGGCACGACAGTTGAGTTGTTGTTGAATGGAGCAAGCAAAGGTTTCATGACTTATAATCCTGAAACATCCATCGCTTCAAAGGGGATTGTTTTATTAGAAGGTTCTAATGCGATTACCGTTATCGTAACCAATGAGTGCGGAACGAATCGTGCAACATTTACCTTGAATTACGAGGCGCCTGATGCCCCATGTTATGATCCAACGTTAACAGCTGTTGGCTCCACCTCAATTACGACAGAAGCAGAGACTCTTAACATCAGTGCTATTGCAACACATGTTGCAGAAGCTGGTGAGCTGTCAGTAAAATTGAACGGATCTAATATTCCGTTTACTTATGATGCTGGTACAGGTACGATAACAATCAATGGTGTAGCGCCGAATTTGGGAGGAAATGTTGTAACGATTACAGCGACTACAGATTGTGGAACAGTAATTTTGGTCTTCAATATTACCCGTGAGACATGTGAAGAGCCAGTAATCAGTGCTGTTTCTCCGGTTTCTGGAACAACAACGGAAGCTACTTCAATTGTATTGACAGCAAATGTGAACTACGCAAATGCTGATGAAATCATATTACTAGTGAACGGTGTTTCAACGGTATTCGATTTTAATGTTGAAACTGGTGTTTTATCGGAGTCTTTAGCGCTGAATGTTGGATTAAATAATATTCAAATTATTGCGGCAAATGCTTGCGGTGAAACAAGTTCAATGATTTCAATAACACGTGAGATTCCTTGTGCAACGATTGTGACTAACTTACTTTCGCCTGTCGCGACAGAAGTGACAGCTACAGAAGATGTATTTGACATCTCTTTAAATGCAACAGGAATTGATGCGGTTGAACAAATTACGGCAACATTAAACGGTACGGCAGTGTCGCCAATATTTGATCCTGTAACTGGAAACATAAGCCTGAACGGTTTAGCACTAGTTGAGGGTGATAATTCAGTGGTTGTTACCTTAACTAATGACTGCAGTGAAAACACAGTAACCTACACCATTAATTATGAAGGATGTGAAATTCCAGTTGTGATGATTAATGGTATGGTGCCTGGTATGGTGGTGACTGATGACGTTTTTAATCTTTATGTATTGGTAACGAATGTTTCTGATGCTGCAGATATTGTTTTAGAGGTGAACGGTGTAGTGACTGATTTTGACTTTGATCCAGTAACACACTTATTGACCGCTGAGTTCATCATTAATGAAGGTTCTAACGATATCTTGGTGACGGCTAATGGATGTGAATCTGTTTCTGAAGGTGCATCAGTAATTTATGAAGTTCCTTGTGAAGCAATCACGCATACAATGATTACGCCGAATACTACTCCAACCGTTTCACTAGTGAGTGAATTTGAAGTTACCTTAAGCGTAACAAACGTTGAATCGGCTGAGCAAATTACCGTTACATTAAACGGAGCTGAAGTTCCATTTACATTCAATACGGAGTCTAATATCATTACGATAGCTGATCTATCATTGATTGATGGAACAAACAATGTAGTCGTAAGCCTTGAGAATGAATGTAGCTCAGATGTTGTTTCTTATGCGATCATCTATGATGGCTGTGAACCGCCTCTTATTACCTTGGGTGCAAACCTAACAGAGGTGGAAGCAGCACTGTATGGTTTTGAGGCGAATGTGAGTAATATTGATAATCCAGCTGATATTCAGGTGCTATTAAACGGTGCACCAGTGCCATTTGTATTTGATCCAGTAACTGGAGGGTTGTCTGCCGAAATGACTTTAGCTGAAGGCGATAATACGATTGCATTAACGGCTAATGGTTGTGAAGTAAGTGAGACTTCTTTAGGTGTTAATTATACAATTCCTTGTGAGACGATCACTTATGCGTTAAACGAACCAGCAGGTTTAACTGTTGAAGTTGCAGAAGCGACTTATAATATTAACCTTGTGGTTCAGCATGTATCAGTTGATGGAATAACGGTAACGAATGGTGGAGCGACGATTCCATTCACATATGTGGATAATTTGTTGTCAATCAATGGAATTACTCTTGTAGATGGTGAAAATGAGATTGTTGTAACGGCTACAAATGATTGTAGCAGCGAAATGCTCACTTATGTCATTACACACGACGATTGTAATACACCTGTTATTAATTTAGCAGCAAATGCTACTGAGGTAGAGACAGCAGCCTACACTTTTGCAGGTGTAGTTGAATATGTTGAAAATGCAGAGCAGTTGACACTCTATCATAATGGAGCTGAAAAGGAATTTACCTTTGATGCAGGTGCTGTGACGGCTAACTTAACTTTAATCGAAGGAGAGAATTCAATCCAATTAAGTGCTGAAACATGTGCGTCAGCGAGTGATATTATCAATGTGGTGTTCGAAAACCCTTGCTCAGCTGTTGAGTATAGTTTAGTAAGTCCAGCAAGTCTCGTAACGGATGCAGAGGATAGCGTGGTGACAATTAACATGAACGTTACGAATGTAGATCCAGAAACAATAGAAGTGACCTTAAACGGTGTTGAAGTTACCCATACTTTCTCAGGTGGGGTAATTACCATTTCTGGTTTAAGCATGATCGAAGGGTCAAATATTGTTGCTGTTGATTTCGGAAATGAATGTAGCGAGGAGTCGGTAAACTTTACCATTGAATATGAAGAGTGTTTAACACCACTGATAATGATCAATGGATTAGTCGATGGAATGGAAATCGTAGAAGATGAAATCGTTTTCTATGCAACCATCACGAATACGGATGATGCAGGTGATATCACATTTACATTTAATGGCGAAGCAGTGCCGTTTGAGTTTAATCCGCTTTCGAATATGTTACAAGCATCATTAGAACTACAAGATGGATCTAATGAAATCGAAATTGTGGTTGACGGTTGTGTAATGGTAACAGATGGTGTAGACATTGTGCATGAAGCACCATGTTATGCACCGACTTACACCATGGTTGTCCCTACCGAATCAGAAGTAACAACAGAAGGTGATCGTGGTGCGACATATGATGTTAGTTTAACTGTTGAACATGTTACCGCAGATCAGATTTCAGTGACGGTTAACGGTGCTGAAGTGCCATTTACGCTCTCAGACGGAACAGTAATATTCGAAATTGAATATATCTCCGTGCCAGTTAATTTGGCAGTGGTGACACTCGAAAACGAATGTGGAACGGTAACTGCAAGTTATACTGTTACATTTACTGCGCCTGAAGAAGAGGAGCCGGCTTGTATGTCACATGTATCTGCCGACTTTACAGTTGATCATCGTTCTGTTACGGCAAATTCTGATAAGGATTTATCGAATGTTGTTTTAAATTTTGAAGATGGAACAACGCAGAAATTTGACGATTTATCAGGGTATACAGCAACATTTACGGGAACAGGTAGAAACGCTGGCAAGTGTATCGTCGGTGTTTGGATTAAATCAGGATGCAACTTAAGTGGTGAGGGTCCAGGATATGGTGCCTATGTTACTAATGAGGATTGGGATGGTACTTGTGTTGTAAGGGGAGTCGCTGCTTGTGATCCAATTACGTACAGATTGTTAACGCCTAGTCGTGTGAGTGCAAACACTGTTGTTAGTCCGTACACAATAACTTTAAATACAACAAACATTGCGGATGAGTCGGGCATTATTGCCTTGGTGAATGGTAAGCCATCGAAGGTTAAATTTAATGGTAGCCAGATTACCCTCACAAACATCGTCTTGAAACAAGGTGTAAATGTGATTCAGTTTACGTTGACAAACGATTGTAGTACGGAGAAAATAACTTACTCGATTAACTATAACAAACCAGGTGGTGGAGCGATTAATTTAGGTGGTGATGATAATGGCGGAGGTCCCGGCGTAAAAGCTGCACCTACTATTACGCCTGTTTCTCCGATGCAAACGAAAACAACGGTGAAATCACAGACTTTAGCCTTTAAAGCTAGTGTTTTGAATGTAAGTAATAAGAACGAGATTACCTTAACATTAAATGGAAAGGAAATCCCAGGGTTTACCTATAGTAGTGCCACAAAACAGCTTTCTGCGGTGTTACGATTGAACGCGGGCATGAATGCAATCAAGATAACAGCCAATAATGGTAAATCCGCGAGCCTGTCTTATTACATAACATATGAGCAAGAAAATCGCATTCAGAATAATATTAATGGTGGTCAAAAAGATGGAGGTGGTCAACAAGTGGCCTTAACGCCAACACTACAACCAATCAGTCCTACAAGCACAACTGCAACTACGGAGAGCGGTACAATGTCTATCAAATTAAGAGCATTGAACGTTGTGTCAAAAGCAGGTTTGACATTGACGATTAACGGAACCAAAACATCAAACTTCTCGTTCAGTTCATCAACAAAAATGATGACTGCAGTGGTTCGATTGCGTGAAGGTAAAAACACGGTTCGAATTGATGCCGTTAATGGAGGTAAAAAGGCTTCTTTGACATATACGATAACCTATAAAAAAGCAGCTCAAAAGGACCCTTTAAACAACGGTGGTCGTGGAGTAGTGCAAGCGGTTGCTAAAAAACCAGTTTTCCAAAATGTTAGTCCACGCTCAAGCAGCGAAACGGTAGCTAAATCAACATACCTATTTAAAGCGAGAGTGCAAAACGTATCAAAAAAATCGGATATTAATTTTACGGTGAACGGACAAAAGATTACTGCTTTTAGTTTTAATCCGGCAACTGGAGAAATCACGGCATCATTGACGTTAAAGACTGGTTCGAATACGATTCAAATTACGGCTAAGAACGGAAATCAAACTGCTTCTAGAAGTTATACTATTAAGTATGAGGCAAAACCTGCAGTTAATAAAAACGTTGTTAAGCCGGGCGAAACAAAACCAGGAGGAGGAATACAGCAGGGAGCTGGAGGTGTAAGACGGGGAGGATAATCGACAAGAAATAACAAAAAAAAGGAGTTCTGATCTGATCAGAACTCCTTTTTTTTGTTTCTAGATAATGGTCTAATTCCCGTTATCAGTATAAATCCAGGCACGTTCGTCCTGTAAATAAGTAAAGTAAGTCATAAGCGTAGTGTATTAATTTACATTCAAGCTAAAGGAATTTTTTACTTGATGCCGCATAAAAACGCCGTAGAGTTGTATTCTTTTATTTAAATGTACTAAAACTAGATTCTTCGGTTTTCGATTCTAATTGCTATTTTCGTGGATAGGTGGTTGTTATTTTAGATTACCGAATAACACACTTACCTAAACCTTGAAAAAATAGACGCATGAACTTAAAGGCTGTTGTAGTAGACGATGAAGATTTAGCAAGAAAAAACTTAACTATGTTATTGCATGAACATTGTGATGGCGTGGAGGTTATTGGAGAAGCTGGAAATGTGAACACGGCAAAAGAACTGATTGAGAAAGAAAAACCAGACGTTGTTTTCCTTGATATTCGCATGCCAAGTGGTTCAGAAGGCTTTGATCTGTTGGAAAAAATTGAAAGTCGGGATTTCTTAGTTGTTTTTGTTACTGCTTTTAAGGATTATGCACTACGTGCTTTTAATGCAAACGCGATTCATTATATCCTTAAACCAGTGGATATAGAAGATCTTATAAGGTCCGTAGAAAAGGTTAAAGAATCAAAAACAACTTTTTCAGAAGACCCTCAGAATTTTGACACTTATTTTGAGTCGATCAAGAATCTTTCTGATTCAATGGAATCGCAAGGTTATGGAACTAAAGTGGCTATTAGCCATACAAAAGGCATCAAGTTAATTGATATAAACGATATCATGTATCTAGAGGCTTCTGGAAATTGCACAGTGCTATACTTCAGTGATGGCTCACGCTACCTTGATACAAGGACACTGAAAATATATGAGGGTATCTTAAATCCTTCAATTTTCTATAGAATTCATAAATCACATATCGTGAATATGAATTACCTTAAGGAATATCTAAATGAGGATGGGCACTTTGCTGTTCTTAAAAACGGAAAGCTTTTATCAGTAGCAAGAAACCGTGTTTCAAGTTTTGTTAAAACACTAAAATCCCTCTAGGGCGTGAGGCAGTTTTGGCTCATTCTATTGCTATTGTTGAGTACAATCGGAAGATCTCAGCATTATAATTTTATAACCTACGCGGTTAAGGATGGTCTAGCGCAATCACAAGTTAGAGATATTTGCCAAGATGCTTATGGCTATTTATGGTTGGCGACTGTTTCAGGTCTGAGTCGATTTGACGGTAAACATTTCACCAATTTTTCTGTAGATGACGGACTTTCTGATAATAATATTAGTAATGTTTATTATGGTTTAGAAGATAAATTGTGGGTATGTTCTTCAACCGGATTGTCTGCGTTTGATCAGCATCAGTTCAATACATGGGCTTTTCCAGAATCATATCGCATCAATGAAATTACTCAGCTAAAAGGCGATTTAATTATGGCGAGTAATACAGGTTTAATTCAAAAATCTGGAGAATCTTTTGTTCAATTGGGTGATTCACTCGAACAAGAAATCTATTTTCGAACAGCTGTTAATTATAAAGATTCGATACTGCTTTGTGGCTCAAAAAATGGTGTTTACAGCTGGAATGGATCGTCATTTCAGTACTTGGACCTAGGAGGTTATGAGAATCTGAGTATACGAAAACTGAAAATAATTGATGATGTTTTGTACATAACGGCTAGACGTGTAGGTTTGATTACACATAACCTTCAGACAGCAGAATCTGCGGTTATTTCATTACGTACAACTTCGGCAAAGGCAATTGAGCCATATCGAGATGGGTTCATTGGAATAACGACTAATGGTGAGGCTTTCATCGTCACGACACGTGACACCCTTTATATAGATGAGTCAAATGGTTTAAAAGGTTCTGGATTGAACTGTATTTTCAAAGATGGAGAAGGGAATATTTGGATCGGCACGGATGGAAAAGGGGTATGGAAATTTGCCGGAACCTCGGTGGTCTCTTACGCGCAAGAAGATGGATTGGCAAGTGAACTCGTTTTGTCCATCACACAAGACGCAAAAGGGAATTTTGTATTTGGTACATATAATGCAGGCATCACCGTATTCGAAGAATCAAGCAAAATAGACTACAGTTCTGGTAACAGCAATATTGTTGACAATACAGTTTGGGCTATACGAAAAGATAATGAAGGAAGGCTTTGGTTGGGTACCTCCCGTGGTTTAACGGTTATGAATCCTGATGGAACTTTAGAGAAGGCTCCTTATGAAATTGGAAACCCTAAAGTACGCACCTTGGAATGGGCGAATCAAAATACACTTTTGCTAGGTGGAGACATGGGATTGATGGTTTGTACTAAAGACAGCATATACACGATTGACTCTTTAAATATTAATAAACTGATAAAACTTGGAGATAAGGTCTATTGTGGCGCTTCAAATGGGCTTTTTGTTTTTGATCGAAAAGGTGATTTTACAGAATATGAACAAATTGAATTACCAGAAAACAAAGTCTTTACTTTGACTTCTGACTTTAAAAATAATTTGTGGATTGGTACTGAGAATGGACTTTTTGTTCGTTTTCCAACAGGTAATATAATGCGCATGGTGTTGCAGCAAGGTGTTTATCGTTCAAAGAATATACAAGGATTAATTACAACTTCCGATAGTAGCATTTGGGTCTCTAGTATGAAAGGTGTGTTTCAAGTGAATTATGCGCCAGATTCACCCCTAGAATATGAGATTAGAGCTTATGGATTGGCTGAGGGAATTATTGATGAAGAATCAAATGTGAATGCAATATTCGAAGATGATCAGGCCAATATTTGGGTCGGCACTGCTGCAGGAGTTGTACGTATAGACCCTTCCCAAAATGAAGAACTATTCAATTACAAACAACCTTTAACGCATATCACTGGATTGAGGCTATTTATGGAAGCCTTCGATTATGAAGATTATAATCCAGAATTAGACGACATCTTTCATATTCCAAAGAAAATAGAATTACCGCATTATGAAAATCACTTGACTTTCGATTTTATAGGCATAAACTTAAAAGATCCTGAAGCGGTAAAGTATGAATATCGCTTAATTGGCGTGAGTGATCAATGGTCACCGATTTCAAATTCAAATTATGCAACTTATTCTTTTTTGCAACCAGGGGATTATACTTTTGAAGTCAGATCGATGAATAAGAATAATGATTGGTCAAAAGTAGAGGAAATGATTGTCATTATCAGGCCGCCATTTTGGAGAACGTGGTGGTTCATAGCGCTCATTTCTTTATCAGTTTTGGCAATTGTATACTATTTTCTCAACGCACGAATTCGTGTTATTCGCCAAAAAAATGAGAATGAAAAACTGGATTTAAAAAATAGGTTATTATTCCTTGAACAACGATCATTAAATGCGAGTATGAACCGTCACTTTATTTTTAACTCCCTGAACTCGATTCAATACTTCATCAATAGCTCTGATAAATTATCTGCAAATCGTTTCTTAACAAATTTTGCAAAGTTGATTCGTAAAAATTTAGACAGTTCAGCAGCGAATAATTTCATCGTGACCTTGTCAGAGGAGATTGAGCGTATAGAATTATACCTATCGCTTGAACGGATGAGGTTCTCGAACAAGTTTGATTATTTGGTTGATGTGGCTTCTGATTTAGATACTGAAGAGTTAGAAATTCCTTCTATGATCCTTCAGCCTTTTGTTGAAAACAGCATTATTCATGGGGTGTTACCGTTAAATGAAAGTAGGAAAGGAAAAGTTGAGGTTAAGATCTATCGTGAATTTGGCGAACTCGTTTTTGAGGTGACCGATAATGGGTTGGGTATTGACAATAGCTTGGAAGGAAAGTCAGCATCTATTGAGGGCGATCACGAATCAAAAGGGGTGGATATTACAAATCGGCGAATAGATATTTTGCGCAAATTAACGGGTGAAAACTTACTGATTGTCGGACCTTTTCAAATGGAGGATTCGGATGGGAATGCCCTTGGGACTAAGGTCATCCTGAAGCTTGGAGATGTAGAAAAAGAGTGAAAAATTTGCGTTAACGGAAAAATGTTTGTATCTTTGATTTAGAACTGGGCATGTTATGTCCGATCGACAATGAAAAATTTAGTTTACATATTAGTGCTATTCGTATTTTTGTTCGTGATGGATTCGTGTACAAAAGAGAATATCTCTTCGGTAGGTGGAGATGATCCCTTCGAATATAATCCAGATAGAACAATGGGTCCAGACGTAGATCGGCAAGGTGGTGGTTCCATTAACGATCCAGATGATAAAGATTTGGAAGGTGATGAAGATAACGACACGATTGGCGACACTGACGAGGATGATGAAGAAGGTGAAGAGGACAATGATATCGTAAACGGAAACGAAGAGAGTGATGAACTAGGAGAATAAAAGTATTATTAGATTTAATTTACGAATAGATGCCCCCCTAGGGCATCTTTTTTTGTTTATAGATATTCTGGTTATTCATGATGGTATTCCAGCCAAATGTTGACAACTAAGCAACAGATTCAGTCAATTTGAATAGAAGAAAGATGATGTCCACCTAATGATGAATATAAACCCAATTCAGATCAGTTCGCGCAAATTTTAGCGCAGCGAAATCCTTGTGCAATTTAATTTCAGATAACCTTTCGAATGCGCTCAGCTTGTGTTCTCCATTTCGGAGATGTATAAGCAATTGCTCAGCAAAGGTCTTAAAACCTTCATACAGTCCATTGATAAATGTAGCATTGCCTTAAAAATAAAAACCCCTTTCAATATATTGAAAGGGGTTAGATACGTTATTTTCTTTATTGTTTATGATTTCATGAATCGTACAACCGTTGTTTTGTTGTTATCGTTAATGAAGCGGATATAATATAGACCAGGTGTAATGTTGTTTAAGTCGAAGTTAAATGTACGATTACCAGTTTGAACTTCTCCTTGGTACAAATTAATCACTTGTTGCCCCATCGCATTCCACAAGCTAATCGTAACATTGCCTCCCTGAAAATCAGAAACATTCAAATTTATATTTCCTTCTGACGGATTTGGATAAACCTCCAAATTAAAATCAGACGATTCAGAAACGTCAAAACCCGCCATAGAAGACGAGAACATGTTGATGTCGTCAATGAAGATATTATTACCCAAATCATTCTCGAATTGAAATTTATAACGGAAACCTGCCGTATAATAAGTCGAGTTGATATTGGTAATATTTACCTGCGTCCATTCACTTTGGTCTTCTGGGAAATAACTAGATCCTTGATTCTCTTCACTCAACTCATCACCATGAAGGTTCTTGCGTAGAGCCCAAGTTTCACCACAATCATTTGAGATGTAAAAGCGAAGCCATTCATCGTTTAAGCTATATCTTTTACTATAAGCATACTTAAAATTGAATATCATGTCCTCATCTGCGTCAACACCACTTAAATCTATCGTTCCAGAAATCAACTCGTCAAGTGTATAATTGTCGTTTCCTCTATTTGGAATATAAGCACACTTTTCGCCGGAGTACGAAGCCAGATCTGTTAACTCCCAATAATCCTCTTCGTCTTCATCCATAATCAGAAAACGTTCGTTATCTGGAAGAGTTGTTAATTCTTCAAACCCTTCATGATATGGTAAACTCTCACCATTAGCATCCAAAACAACGACATAGCCCTCAGAGGTACTAGATACAGTAGAAACTCCGTCAGAAACTTCTAATGTAACTGAGTACACACCTGGTGTGTCATAGGTGATAACCGGGTTTTCTTCGTCAGAAGTTGCTGGTGATCCTCCTTCAAAAGTCCAATTCCAACTCGAAACAGTTGCATAAGAGTTGTCATAAAAGGCTAAGGACTGACCTGAGCATAAAGCTGTAGGCTGATCAGAAAAGAACTGGGCCCTGCAAAGTATTTCAGGTGTTCCAACCCCGTTGATATCATAATTGTCAGGATCAACTAAATTTCCAAGAAAAGTAATATTTTCAATATTATTTAAAACAATATTTTTTTGATCTTCTGAATACATATTTTGGCAAGGACTGTAACTCATGAAGTTCTCAAATTGGTCGTTAGCGTCAAATCCATAAGGGTCTCCTCCAGGAACTTCATCACATGTGTTTTGTGTAGGAACACATGACCACTGTGCTTCAGATACAGGTGGGGTATCACAACAATAGTCGCCGTTTTCATTACAAGCACTTGCATGGCACCCGCCTTGGAAAGTGTGCAATAACCCAAGACAATGTCCAACTTCATGTGTCAAAGTCCGATCACCAGAAGCTGTGCCTGTTTTTCCGTAAGCATCATTACGAATAATAACACCAAAATTACTACTTCCTCCACCATAAGGAAACTCAGCGTATCCTAAAGTAGTTCCTCCTCCCCCTGAAGATATTGAATTAACAATCCAGATATTGAAATAATAATTGCGGTTCCAAGCATCAAGTCCACCCGTTGAATAATGCTTTGCGGCATCATCACAATTATAACTTTGGGATCCTACAAATCTTCGTTGAATACCATTCGTACAGTTTCCATCCGGGTCGAGTTTAGCCATTTCAAAACGAATGCCCATGTTTGATGCATTGTCTACGAAAGGTGCTTCAGGTGTGTCTCTAGTATCGTCAGCATCATCGTTTAATCTGTTGAAATCTTCATTAAGCATTTCAATACCGCTATACACCTGTTCATCACTAATATTGCCTTCTCCATTATTATGAAGAATATGAACGACAACAGGTATAATGATGTCCTCACGATCATCCATAGAAGCCGGCATATTTGCTGCTCTCATGATTTGTTCATGCATGATCGTTTCTAAATCAGGATTTTCTGCTAGCCTTTCTGCATGATGTGCATCTGTGGCGCACCAGCCATCTGTTTGCGCATTTAATTGAAAGGTAATTGAAAAAAGGGTTAGTAATAGAAGGGCGTTTTTTTTCATGGTTATTTTTTTATCAACTTAATAGTATGAAGTGTAGAGCCAGACTGTACTTGCACAATATAAACTCCTTTCAATAAGTCAGCTGTAGACCAATTGATTTGATTTTGACCTGCAGGCATTTCGCCCACAAATAAATCCTGAATTTTTTGTCCCATTGCATTGAACAATGAAATAGTTACCTGCTCACTAGCCGCTTGGTCTAATTGAATGGTTGCGGTACTTTGCAGTGGATTAGGAAATACGGTCAAACTTGTGGTCAATTCTTGCTCTGTTATGCTAGACATGGAAGCAGTGTATAGATTGATATCATCAACGTATACATTATTGCCACCATCATTATCAAATTCAATCTTGAATCTGAAATTATCGACATAATAATCAGGTAAAATATTGGTGATGTTTACCTGTCTCCAGTCTGCTAGACCTGCAGGTGAATATGGTGAAGTGGATACTGTTTCGCCTAAATCATCATCTTTTACATTTTTGCGTAATGCCCATGTTTCACCACAATCTTTCGAAATGTAAAAACGAATCCATTCATCATTATCACTATTTTTACGATTATAAGCTACTTTAAAGTTGAAAATAATCTCATCATCCGGATCAACTGAACTCAAATCTATAGTAGACGAGACAAAAGCATCTTTGCTTCCATTGTCCATCCCATAATTCTCAATGTAAAGTGATTTTGAACTAGCGTATCCGGCTTCTGTATATAATTCCCAAGTGACCTCACCGTCTTCATTTTCAACAACGAAGCGGTCATTGTCTGGGAAAGCATCAAACGATTCAAAACTCTCACGATAAGGCAGTCCCTCACCTGTGTTTGGTAAGACAATTATATAATTTTCTTCAGTAACTGATTCAGAATCGCCTCCGTTCGTCACCTCTAAACTAACAGTGTATACTCCTGGTGTATCATAAGTTATACTCGGATTTTCTGTTCCGGCAGTGGAAGGTGATCCGCCTTCAAAAGTCCACATCCAATCAGTGACTGTATGATAAGAATCGTCAGAGAAATTAACCGTTTGCCCTGCACAAATTACGGTTTGATTCGAACTAAAGGAAGCTTCACATAAATCTCCAGGAGCATCAACCCCTGTATCAGATAAGTTGTCAGAAAGAATCAGTTTGTAACGATCGGCAGTAGTTGTTTCTGTGATAGCATAAATCATTCGAGCTGCCTGTCCTTCTGTAAACATAGTCGAGCAATATGAATATTCCATAATGTTTTGAACGTTGTCTAATGACCCACAAGACTCACCATCTAATATACATGATGTCCATCCAATGGTGTTGGGTGTGTCTGGGACACCATCATTAGTGCCACAGTTGTCAGGATCAGCGGGCGTATTCGAATTACCCCAGGGGTGAGCGAGATTTAACCAATGCCCTACTTCGTGACTAAACGTATGTTTTCTGCCAGAATTAGAGGTTCCAATAGTTCCCATATAGTCATGTCGTAGAAATATCGAACCGTACATTCTGTCTTTGGGAAACCAGTTCGTTGGTCTAAAGGTATAACCAGCATTTCCATTTGGATTGATACAGATAAAAACATTCATGTATTCGTTTTGCGGCCAAGTGCCTTGTGCATCTTCAACAGCGTCCACGATGGGGTGATAAGTTGGCCCAGAGTTTCCTTCGTCAAAAGTTGTTTCTGAATAGGTTCTTGTAATTCCTGGATGACATTGACCCGATGGGTCTTTTGTCGCTAAACGAAACTCGATGTCTGCGTTACCCGTTATCCCTGCAAAAGCGGTAACAGTTGCGCCTAAATCATCATTGGTCATACTAAAGTCAGCATTTAATTGCTGAATTCCATCCATTATTTGTTCGTCGCTAATGTTTTCATCACCTCCTAAATGAACTACGTGAACCACCATGGGTATGACATAAGTTGCACGATCGTAAGGACTCCAAGAGTCAAGAAAGTTTTCGTAACCGTTTTGAAATTCCTCTTGTTCTGTCATCATAATTTCAGAAAACGAAGGATAGGCCTCTTTTAAACGATTTGTTTCAATTGCTTCACCGCAATAATTTGGTTTTGAAGGAACTGTATTGATGTGCTGATGCGTTTGAGCAACGAGGTTTGACAACGCTAGAAATAGCGTAAGTGTTAGCGTAGTTTTTTTCATGTGTGTTTTTTAAGCGTACCTTTGAGAGGATATTGCAATTTACCAAATAATGACGTAAATTCAGATGAATAACGTGTGAACGGTAGTTTTTGTTTATTCTGTGGAAGTATAATGTTTGTTAGGCATGCATAATTATGATTTAAACACAAAAATCATTACTTGTTGGTTGCGAGATTTTAACTAAAATCTCGCACCGAAATCACCACATTATGGAAGTCTTGAGGCGATTCAATAACTCGGTAGAGCTTCTGGGCTACAGAATTTGGATCACTTAGTTCTCCATTTTTTTTGAGATCAATGAATTTTTGAAGTACTTTAAATTCGTTTGGGTCTGATGATCGAATTTCATTTTGCATAGGCGTGTCAACAACGCCTGGAGCAATAGCATGTACAAACCAATTTGTATAACTTCGAGTATTCAGCTCTTCTTGGACTGTTTTGCTGAATAAATCTAAAGATGCTTTAGATGCACAATAGGGTGCCCAAGAATCAATAGGGTATTTACCAGCGCCTGAGCTAATGTTGAGGATGTGTCCTTCTTCGACTTTATTTAAATAGGTATTTAAAAATGTATTGATGAGTAATTGAGGAGCCAAGGCATTCAAATTTGACACCGCTAACAAACCTGAATTGGTGTTTTTCCCAATTGGTTTAATGTCGCCAATACATCCGGCATTATTGACAAGTAATACGTGCGGGGCGCTATGTTTAAATTCGAACTTTTGGACAGCATCTATATTGGAAAGATCAATTGCATGATGCTCAAAGTTTCTTTCAAGGGAAATGGTACTACGTGATAATCCAATCACATAATAACCTTCTTCCAACAATTTGGAAACAAGAGCTTCTCCAATGCCTGAAGAAGCTCCGGTTACATAAGCAATTTTATTTGGTTGGTAATCCATGATCCATCCAACCCATTATACCTCCTTGGAGGTTTTGAACATTAGCATACCCTTGCATCATTAAGAATTGACAAGCATTAGCGCTTCTCCCACCACTTCGGCAACCTATAATGATATTTTTGTCCTTTGGTATTTCAGACATTCTTTCCTGAATTGAACCTAAAGGAATTTGAATTTGATTGGGTAGATCATAAGCAACTTCTGCTATTTCAAAAGGTTCACGTACATCTACGAAAACACTTCCGTTTTCAACTGCTTCTGATACTTTTTCTGGACTTATTTCTTGCATATTTGTATAGTTTATTTGTTAAAAGCTTGTTCTAAATCGGCAATGAGATCTTCTATGTCTTCAATGCCAACACTTATTCGAATGAGGGAATCAACAATGCCAATTGCCTCACGCTCTTCCTTTGGAATAGCTGAATGTGTCATGGTTACGGGGTGTCCAATGAGTGACTCGACCCCTCCGAGTGATTCTGCCAACGAAAATATATTTACATTTTTGAGCACATGAAGTGCTTCTTCTTTTTGATTTCCTTTTAAGGAAAATGAAATCATACCCCCATAACCTGACATTTGCTTTTTTGCAATAGCATGATTAGGGTGATTCTTTAATCCCGGCCAATAGACCTTATCCACTTTAGGATGATTGACAAGATATTTTGCGATCAATTCCGCATTGGCGCAGTGTCGATCCATGCGAATATGTAATGTTTTAATCCCTCTTAATGCTAAAAATGCATCCATAGGAGAAGTGATCGCTCCGCTCGCATTTTGAATATGATACATTTTTTTCGCAATGGATTCATCTTTGCAAACTAAGGCGCCCATGACAACATCAGAATGACCTCCTAAGTATTTTGTCACGGAATGCATGACTATATCAGCACCCAAATCCAAAGGCCTCTGAAGGTAAGGCGTTGCAAAAGTATTATCAACAGCTAGAAGAATGTTATTATGATTTGAAACCTTAGCAATTGACTGAATATCAATGATATTCATCATTGGATTGGTGGGTGTTTCTACCCAAATCATTTTCGTTTGATCAGATATGTATTGCTCAATTTGACTAGCGTCGCTCATATCAACAAACCGAAATTTGAGATTATATTGCTCAAAAATAGTCCTGAATAAACGGTATGTTCCACCGTATAAGTCATTGGTAGACAATATCTCGTCACCAGGTTTTAGCATTTTTAGAATACAATCTATTGCTGCTAAACCGCTAGCAAAACACGCACCGTAATGACCATTTTCGAGTGCTGTAATATTGGCTTCAAGGGCTGCTCGCGTCGGGTTTGAGGTTCTGGAATAAGCGAATCCTTTATTAACGCCTACTTCAGGTTGAACATAAGTACTCGTTTGATAAATTGGGGTCATAATAGCCCCAGTTGCAGAATCGGGTTCGATTCCAGCATGTATTGCTTTAGTTCCGAATTTATATGTCTTTTTATCTCCCATTAATGCGGCTGAGGATTACAAATCTTGACGAAAATAGGGATTATATCGTGAACTTTGGGTGATAATTGATACAGATAAATCTTCCTGAGCGCATAGGGTTAGAAGAATGCGCGGAGTTCCATCCCCCCTGAATGAATTGCATTGTTATCCTCAGATTTTCTTCCATTATAGTTAAAATTGAGCTGAAGATTTTTAGCAATCTTTCGCTGATAGGTTAAGCCCCAAGTAAAATTATTTCCAGTTTGCAAGCCCTCCAGCATTTCAAATGCAATAGCAGAATTTGTGGAGGCATTATAGTCAATAAGAATAAAGTTGAACCTCCCAGTCAAACTTCCTTTTTTAATTTGGTTATAACGCAAGTCTAACCCAACGTCTCGGATAACGGCCTTTTCTGCTAGGTCTGAATTGTTCTCTTTCTCACTGTATTTGCCGTTTAGCGCAATACGGAAAGTTGTATTGGGTTGGTAGGAGAAGATAGGTCTTACATTAAAATATTCTATATAAAAGTCTCTTCCGGCAGCGTAATCGCTCGCACTTGATTTTCTTCCAAGCGTGCTATTGATACGGATATTATAATATTTGCTGATGTTCCATCGTAATTGGCCTTCATGAAAAGTATGTAGCCTTGTATCAAAACCATTCGTTAACAATACTTTTGAAGCATTTTCTTGATAGGTATAGTTTAACCCAAAAACGGTGCTGGTTTTGTTAAAATAGAGTGTATTTCGAAAAGAACTACTGACTGAGACTAGACTCGTGTCGGCTATGCTATATACAAATGGATTGAAGCGTTCCAATTCATTTTCATTATTTGTTTTTCGGTTGATTTTATAGACGGTTTGATTCGAAAAGCGGGCTAGGCCTTTTAAAAACCCCGTCTTACGTCTCCAGATTCGTTCAGGTCTTAAGAAAATACTCGAAGTGAATTGATTGGTATAGGTTCTAACATAGGTATTGGTTGGTACAAATACGCGAATATAATTTCCCTGATCAGCGAAAACAGCAATTTCAAATTCACCCAAATCCTTTATACCGTCATTGTTATAATCGTTCCAAGTATAAGCACCTTGCCCCGGATTTACTTCAAGAAATAGAAACTCTCGCTGAAGTTCAAGACCAGAACCCAACTCATAAAAACTAGTTGCATTAACACTGCCTTTCCAGAGCCTCATCACATGCTCAAGTCGGCTTAGAATTGTGTTCTCAGGTTGACCTTGAAAGAGGTTAATATCCAGTACTTCAAGTTTTCGATAGTTTACATTTAACCGTAAATTATGATCCGGATTACCAACTAGACCAGCTATAAAGCCAATGTTTTGAGCCGCTGTCGATTGCGTCAACCGAACTGAGTCGCTGAACCAATCATAACGCTCTCGATAATATAATTCTAATTGAACGTTATTCGTGTCTAGAGTAGACACGTATGTTTTCCAGTCATAAAAACGATAAGCATCCGCTTGAAGGGTTGGGTCTCCGCTTATGCGCTTTTCATTCGTTTCGTGGATGTCTTGAAACCCTACCTTCAGTTTCCAAAGTGATTTAGAGAAGTCAATTTCATGTCTTAGGAAATTAGTTTCCTCTAATCCATCAGACAATAGAAGGCTGCCGTTGGCATTCAAATACCATCCATTCTTGCGGTATTTCGCTGAAAGGTTATTGCGCAACCCATTATAATCATTCCCCCAGATGAAGTTCTCGACATTATAAGTTAAAGATCCTCCATGGTTTCCAGCCAACTGTAAGGCAACATTGGTTAAATATTGATTTCCAAAATAGGGTTGATTCCTAACATTCCAATCACGGTCAAACTCAACACTACGAAACCATTGTATGGGGCGGAAATAGGCTTCGTTATATTCGAAATTAGCCCTAGTATTAAATTTAAATTTATCATTGATTTTATGTTCTGATAACCACTTCCATTTTAGCGCAACACCCTGGTTGTCGCCAGCATCTAAATTTGAAAACGTATTCTGGTCTTGATTGGATAAGGCAAATTCTATAGAGGATTTAATGTTTTCTTTGATTTGATATTCTGTTCCTATTACAATCATTTGTTTTTTCTGAGGGGCAATTAAAAGTTGTACCGGTTGATAATTCCCCTGTTTAACACCGTCAATCGGTGAAACCCACCGGTAAACCCTTCCATTGGCCGTAAACCGATCAAAAACATAATCACCTTCACCGAAACTGACCTCTGAGAAATAGGCTTGATAAATAGCTGAATCGGTATTGACTGAAAAAACAAGCACAGAGTCATATCCTAAAGAATCGACCAATTTGTACATTACCCGATTTTCTTGAAAACCAATGCTGTCAATACTATTCGAAAAAGCGTTGAGAATGTCATCTCCTGCCTGACTCAGTAACAAACGGTTTTCATCACTCAAACTTTGCTGTATGGTTTGATTTTTCGCATCTTGCTCCGAGTATACATTAACCCACGTTTTTGATTTTTCAGATTCAAAAAGACCATTGTACGCTACGAGTGAACGTGCATAGTTCAAATCTGAGTATTGGAACTCAACAACAATTCTCACGTCTTTAGTGATCAAGTTATTGGCTGTAAAAGTAACTTCCGCCGTATTATAGTCAATCGTATAATCAAATTCTTGTCCACGCGTCATGAGTTTGCCATCAATATAGACACGTTCGGTACCTGCAAGTATGACAATAAAGGTTTCGTTCTCAGCTCCGGTCAATCGATATGGCCCTTGGTTTCCCTCCACGCCTTGGATGATATTTCGGGCAAATTTTCCTTTTGAAAATGCACCACTAATCTTATGATCTGCTTTTCCTTTTAGACCAACCCATTCTAATGAATGATTATTTTCTATCGACAAGCCTTGGGTTCTTTTTTGATAGTGCAGGAAATAGCCTGTTGGCTTTTTTAGCCAGAAATCACCGCCTATTACTGCAAAATCATCATTATAGATCTGAAGATAGACTTGATCAAATTCTTGTAATTTTTGAGTATTACCGTCCGGCTGAAAAGGTACATTATCATCTGATATTGAGCCTTTCAGAAATAAGTTTGGAGCGATCTGCCCGTCTAATTGGAGGTTTAGGGTGGATTGTAAAGATAGGTTTTGCGCATTTCCAACGGTGACACCGCGAGAAATACTACCTTGTTTATTCAGTTTAGATGATCCGAATAAATCTTCGTTTGGATTTTGAGACGAAACAGAGTAGATGAATGGATCAAAAAATTCGACGGTGTCTGAAACAATCAGGTCGGTTGATTTATGTTGATATGGTTTTTGAAAGTCTATGGGTGTCCTATAATAGGATATGCTTACAAGGCCGACGGCTTGACCGTAAATGAATAGCCTTGCCTCAAGACTGTTAAGAAAAAACTCATGATCAAGTAATGGTTTGTCATTAATCATAACATCGAATCCTGTTTGAAAAACAGAGCATGTGTCAAATGTGAGTGTGTCTCCTTGATAATCAAAAATGCGCGTAATTTTTTCTTGTGCTTGTCCCGACAAACAAGAAATCCATAGCAATGCTACAAGAAGATATTTACAATAATTACGCAAGATGGTTTTCCACTTCTATTCGATTCAAAGAATCAATCTATAAAGATATACGGAATTATGCTTGAATAATTGTTAAAGACCTTTTAGAATGGTCTGTTTTGATGATGTCAAAAAAAAGTAGCGCCGAAAGAACAAAGAACGTTCCTCCGGCGACTACTTACAAACCTTACTCCTCACGATCCTATAACGATAATGAAAATTTGGTTACAAGCGATGACAATGACTATATTTCGTCTATGTTTTCTATGAAAATCAAGTGGGTTTGGTTCGCTTCTTCCAAAATAGATTTGAAAGAACAATTAAAAACTCAATCAATTAAGCCAAAAAAAATTGGCAGCCGTCTAGTATTGATGGTTTATCATGATGATGAACTTTTTTTAGTAAAAGACAAATGTCCGCATCAAGGAGCCTCATTAACGAATGCAACATGCGAAGACGGTATGATTGTTTGCCCTTGGCATCGATATGGCTTTGATCTAAAAACGGGAAGAGGTGCCGGACTTTGTTTGGATACATATCCAATTGAAGAACGAGACGATGGATTATATGCCGGATTTGAATATTTCAGTTGGTTTGGGGAGTAATTGATCGGTTGCTAAAAGAGAGGTGGAAAAAATAAGAGTCTTAAGTGTGCAACTTTTTTTATTTTTCTATCTTTGGCTTCCTTCGATTTGTGCGAAAGGAGTGTGAGTCACCCTACAGAAATAGTTCCTTGACGAATAGTGGGGAAAAGGTTTTGGCTAATTCTCCCAAAGAAGAATGGGGCATTAGCTCAGTTGGCTAGAGCGCTACACTGGCAGTGTAGAGGTCAGCGGTTCGAATCCGCTATGCTCCACTATAAAACAAAAAGGGTTATTAGCTCAGTTGGTTCAGAGCGCTGCCTTGACAGGGCAGAGGTCACTGGTTCGAATCCAGTATAACCCACAGGTAAAACCAGATCTAGTTAGATCTGGTTTTTCTTGAGTACGTATTTATCTAGGATTGACATTTCGGAATTAATTAGGAAACAATAACTTAATAATTGGGAGGTTCATTTTTCGATCCTTACCTTTGTCCAAATTAAAATTCATTTATGATTATA